>Ga0247831_1000668_pt1 | contig 73988 bp, 62 predicted proteins | sample LaCruzMarch2015__9_FD_192406 | JGI IMG/M metagenome (GOLD analysis project Ga0247831, IMG submission 192406) | Freshwater microbial communities from meromictic Lake La Cruz, Castile-La Mancha, Spain - LaCruzMarch2015_1m | ecosystem: Environmental > Aquatic > Freshwater > Lake | place: Spain...
CAGTGCCGCCATCGGGCTGAGATGGTAGATCGAAATACGGTTGCAACTCTGCAAACAATGCGCTTGCACCTGGTGCATTTTGTTGTGCGGCTGTCTGCAAAGAGGCATAAAATCCACGGGCAAACAAAAGCGTTTCGCTACCCGAAGCCATGCGTGCATGTTCTATACCTTGTACAAGGGCTTTGAGTTTCATTTCAATGGCTAAGAGATTCACATAGCGTTCATTGTCTTGTTTGGCTGCACTAAGGTTAAGGTATGCAGGTAGCAAGGTAGGATTTGCTTCGGCTATTTGGATAGACCGACTACCGAGCGATTGACGGTTGATGCTCATCTTAAACATCCCCGTTATTTCTTCCGGTGTGAGGTTGATGCTATGCGGTGCAAGTGTGGTTTGCATAGCGGCTAGGCTAGTCATAATGGGTGTGACTGCTGCGGTGTCTAATGTAGACGTTAAATTTTGATACGGCATACGTATGTGTTTTTAAGTGTTAAAAAAGAAATATAATTAATAGACTAAAATTACACAGCTTGCTTTTTACAGAAAAAAAACGAAACCTTTTTAGACCTTATTTTAGGAAATTTTTAAGCAAAAAAAGTCCAACATTGCACACATGGTGCAAAGCTTTACACCAAGCGTGCAAAGTTTGGCACCGATGGTGCAATTGCATTGCAACTTTCTGCGAAATTTGGCACGAGTGGTGCAATTGTATTGCACCAGTGGTGTAATGCAATTGCACACTATGTGCAATTGCATTGCACATTTTTGCCAAGTTTGGCACCATAGGTGCTATTTTAGGAATATTTTAATACATTATCGATTATTTTTGATTTTGAAAAATAACTTACTACTATGCCTTACAATAACCTTTCCATCGGACTTACCGAAGCGCAACGTCAAGCATGGCTCACCTTAATTTCAGACATGGAAACGAGCATGTCGTTTTTGGTTCAACTTACACCTAGCGAAAAACGCAAACACCTTAGGCTTGGCGCTCGCACGCATGCTTTCATTACTACATCTTTGGAGCTCTCCCGACAAAATCCGCAAATCCTACCGCCGTATTTCAATCAAGCTGAGTTTGAAAAGGATGTACAAGATTTTCAGTTTTTGGGCGATATACTGATACAGGTTAAAAAATTGCAACAAGCCATAAACGATACCGTAATAGCGCTCGAAAACGAAAGCGTAAGCACCGCACTCGACTTTTACAAATACTGCCAAGCAGCAGCTACTCAAAATGTACTCGGTGCTCAAGAAGCCGCCCGACAACTCAGCCCTATGATGCCCAAAAAAGGGAAAGGAAAGAGGAGGTTGTAAAGGGGAAATTGGATTAAAAACAATTGTGTAAATAAATATTATTTTACACATGTATTCTAACTCACCAACTCACCTCAATTTTCAAGCTAAAATGCCATTACTATGATTTATAAAAAATGAATTATATATTTGAACATGCTAGTACCAAATCATTATAGCCATTTACACGAGTCTAAGGTGATTGGTAAAGGCGGGAACTTTCTACGATATTAAGTTGGGGGTAAGTTTAAAATCACCTAGATTTCTTAAGAATTTTGCTTATTTTTACATTATGAATACCTCTGATTTAAAACTAAATATAATTCGTCAAGTTGATACACTTGAGGATGATATTTTAAAGGAAGTTATTGACTATATTCAAAACAAAATCAACAATCGCGAGACATCTGTTCTAGATTCCTTAAGTATAGAGCAAAAAAATGCAATTTCTCAAGCACAACAATCGATAAAGGATGGATTTGGCATTCCTCATAAAATTATAGTATCCAAGTACAAAACAAAGTATGGAATTAGTTAAGCCAATAATTTGGTCTCCTGAAGCCGATTTGGATTTAGAACATACTGTGGTTTATCTTGAAAGCAAATGGTCTATTGCAGTAGTGCAAGATTTTATCACTAATTTATTTGATACATTGGATTGGATTTCATTAAATCCACACACATTTATGCAGATAAATAAATCAGATAATATCCGGAAATATGTTTTGTCTGAACATCACATACTTTGTACTTTGAAATTTTTGAAAGACATATTGATCTACTAAGAATATTTGATAATAGACAGAATCCGAATAAACTAAGACTTTAGAAAGGTGAACCTACCTCCAACACAGCGCAAATACTGCCAAGCAGCAGCTACTCAAAACGTACTCGGTGCTCAAGAAGCCGCCCGACAACTCAGCCCTTTGATGCCAAAAAAAGGTAAAGGAAAGAGGAGGTTGTGAGAAGGGAAATTGGAGTAAAAACAACTTTGTAAATAAAATAGTAATTTACACATGTTTTCTAAATCACCAACTCATCTCAATTTTCAAGAAAAAATGCCATTACTATGATTTGTAAAAAATGAATTATATATTTGAACATGATAGTTACAAATCATTACAGCCATTTAAACGAGTCTATTGTGATTGGTAAATGGCAGGAACTTTGCACTATATCAAGTTGGTGGTAAGCCGTCAGAAACAAAACAAAATGATAATTTCAAAAAAAATAATACTATTATTACAACTTATATTTATTAGTTTGAGAGTAGTGGGAAGTCAATGTTTTCAAGATAGTAGAAGTTTGTCCGAATATTTATTAAGTCAAGAAAACAAACTAATTTTTACGTGTAAACTAGTCAAGTATATACCTAAAGAACCTTTAACAGAAAAACCAATAACTAATAAAAATGGAATTACTTTAGGTGGTTCACGACCTGACTATCAAGACTATGTTTTTGTTGCTCAAATTATAAAAACATATTTTGGTACTATTGACACATCACATATTTTAATACATTCAGAATCACAATATTTACTCGGAGATTCATTTTTAATTTATACTGTCAGCAATAAGAATTATTATTCTTTCAATAATATTTATTGTGTACAAAGGACAAAGTTTTATAGAGATGCAAGTGAGTTTGAATTGAAAACATTAACTTCATTATCAAATATTATTAAGAATAGAAAAACTAAAAATTGTGAGATAAAAAACGGAGAAATTTTAATTTCAAAAGGCAAGTTTAAAAAAGGAAAACCGGTTAAAACGTGGATTCACAATTACGACAATGGGAAATTAAAAACAAAAATTAATTTTGAAAATAAAAATGAATTTACTTTCTATGCTAATGGGAGGAAGCAAGTTGAAAAAATCTATTTGAAAGATACGCTTTGTTATTTTCATTATAAAAATAATTCCAGTAATTGCATTGAAAACATAGAAAAAGACTTACCACTTGAAATAAGCAAATCTCAAAAATGGTATTTTGAAACTTATGAAAACTGCAAAATAAAACAAAAACACACTCAAGAAAACGGAGTTGGTATGATAGGTGAATACGTTGAATTTTATGAGAATGGAAATATTAAAATTAAAGGAATTTATGAAAAAGGATTAAAAATTGGTAGATGGTTTGAATATAATGAGAATGGAAAATTAATTAATGAAAAAACATATTAGTCTAACTGTGTAAAAGTATGGCATATGTACTAAATTTGAGCATTATACTTCTAATGAACTTTATTGCTAAATTGAACATTTGTACTTCGATTTCCTCATACTCTTCGAGATGTTCTGCATTGTGGCATCTCGAAATCTAGATAAAAAAGGTTCTGTGAACCGTTTCACTCGCCTTTGTAGGTAAAGATGATTAGGGTTGTTAGCGTTGGTGTACCAACAATTATCGAGTATATTTGTTTTAAAGTGTATTGTTGATTAAGAAAAACAACGACTGATAAAACATTTAAACTAAATCTATCAATGACACTGTAAATAATAAACTTCAAAACAAACGACAATGGCAAAATCAATTTTAAAAAGTTTTTTACTATTCGGGATAGCAGTAGCACTATTTTCGTTCGACTTGCCTTCAAGTTGGTTTAAGGCAGGAAACAAACCCAATAGTTATGATATGGGCATAGACAAAGCTGCAGGGCAAGATGGAAAAAATGCGGCAACCATTAAATCTATTGACAAAAAAATTGATGGTTTTGGGACTTTAATGCAACAATGTAAACCAGATAAGTATATTGGCAAAAGAGTAAAAATGTCTGGCTTTGTAAAAACCGAAAACGTTACAACTTGGGCTGGACTTTGGTTGCGTGTTGACCAATCAGGTTCAAACAAACCACTATCATTTGACAATATGGGAGACAGACCAATAAAAGGAACGACCGATTGGACTAAATATGAAATTGTTCTTGACGTTCCAAGTAATTCATCCCTTATTGCATACGGTGCATTGTTGGCTGGAACAGGACAAATTTGGTTTGACAATATAACGTTTGAAATAGTAAGCGAAAGTGTACCAACTTTAGGTTCTGTAAATGCTAAAAAATCTGCAATACAAGACGAGCCAACAAATCTTGACTTTGAAAAATAAGTACCATTACAAAATAGGTGTTTGGTAAAAAAACTGATTCCTCTCTACAAAGAAAATTACCAACTAGCTACATTATTCTTAACAAGCTTTGCCTAGTCACAGCTACATCAATGTAAAAGGCGATGAAAGCTAGCCGAGACTGTCGAGGAAATCCTTTGGCTCGGCTCTGCGAGACAAAGATTTGAGCAAAGGCTCGAAGTAGATGAAGAATATAATTGAGCTGCGCTCCAAATTGTATTATGTATTTTCCAAAGGGATATCGATCATTACGGTAGTACCATTGCCAATACTCGAATCGAAATGGACATGCCCATTGAGATATTCTACACGCGAGGTAATGTTTTTTAAACCCATGCCTGCTTTCTCGTTGAGGGTTTGGATGTCAAAGCCTTTACCATTGTCTTCCACCATGATGTGTAATTCGCTTTTTTCGTGCAAGAGTTGTATGGTTATGTCTGTTGCTGCAGCATGTTTGATAATGTTGTTGACCAGTTCTTGCAATACCCTATACACAACAGTTTCTACATTTTCGTGCAAGCGATCTTTTAAGCCCATCACCACTAAATTGATTTTTAGTTTTTCGCTACCCATGCGCTGCACAAAATCGCGAATAGCCGCTACAAGACCCGATTTGAGCAAGGCATTGGGCACCATACTATGCGATACTTCGCGCACTTCCTTCGAAGCATCTTTGATTAAATCAAATGCATTTTTAAGTGAGTCGTTCAATGGACTATCCTCTGGTATCTGATCCATAAAATGTTCCAATTGCATTTTGGCGGCCGTCATGGTTTGTGCTACGCCATCGTGCAGATCGCGGGCTATGCGTAAGCGTTCTTTTTCTTCGGCTTCGATAATGGATTTGCTGCGCAATTCTTTTTCTACAATTATGGCATCATCTATTTCCTTTTGTTTTTTGCTGCGCAAATAAGATAGATACGTATACATTGTTAATCCCAACAACAAGACCACACTCAGAAAAATAATGAGCATAATGCGTTGTCGACTTGCCTTGACATCATTGTCTTTTTTTAAAATTTCTATTTGTTGTATTCTTTGGCTCGTTTCGTATTTGGTTTGGAGTTCATTGATTTGTTTGCTTCGCTTTTCGTTGAATAATTCTTCGTTTAGGTTCGAATACTTGACATGGTATTCGTATGCTTTTTGACTCTGACCACTAGTGGCATATAAGGCAGCAAGTTTCTTGTAACAGTCTGCTGTTAAGTCCTTGTATTTGATTTGTTCTGCTATGGCTATACATTGAAGCCAATATTTTTCTGATGCTGTAGTATGTTGCTGTAAGGATTCATATTCGGCAAGGCTATAGAGCGAAAGTGCTGCGGCATTGGTGTCTTTAAAACGTAGCCTGATGTCTAACGATTTTAATTGCAGCTCTATTGCCAATGGATATTGGCGTAAAGCAGCATATGAAACGGATGCATAATCCATGGTATATGATACACCTATGGAATCTTGCACCTCGACATAGATGGCTTGCGCTTGTTTAAAATATTCTATAGCTTTATTGTGATCTGCTTGGTCTTGTGCTAAGATGCCTTGGTTGTTTATTGCTGTAGCCATGACGCCTTTTTCATCTAATCTATAAGCCAATTCATAGGCCTCTTTAAACACAGCTAAGGCCAGAGAATCTTGTTGTTGTCTTCGGTAAAATATACCCAATTCATTATTGACTTTGGCTTTGCCCAATGGATAGTTTGCCGCTTCGAATAGCTGTATAGCTGACAAATAAAACTGTAAGGTCTGCTGATGTTCGCCAGCAAAATAACTGGTGAGTCCTTTTAGAAATGTAGCATCAGCTTCTGATTTTTTATCCTTGGATGTTTGGGCTATGGCAATGACTTCATTGCAAATACGTGTGCAATTGGCGTAATCTTTATTTTGAATAGAAGCTGCTATGTGCAATAAACTATCAACGTTGTGTGCATCGTTTGCATACTTACGAATGACACTATCAGCTAAGGATTGTGCTCGAAGTGAATTGGATAAAAATAGTACAATCAGTAATCCAAGTAAACGCATGTGAGTTTATTGTTTCACAAACTTACGACTTACTTTACCATTTTTGGTTTGAATATCTAGAATATACACACCAGTTTGAATTGCCGATACATCGACTAAACCTACTTGTCCTTTTTGAACAAGTTTACCTTGCATATCTTTCAAAGTATATTGAGCTTGTGCATCTAATTTGCTCACAATACGAACAATATCAGTAGCTGGATTTGGGAAAAGCTCAATACTAGATTCTAAATCATGATCGATAACAGCAAGTGAAATTAAGTTTGGATTTTTGGTTACAGTTCCTGATTCGTTCAACAACCAATTGACTGGATCGAAAGAAATATTGGTGATGTCTTTTGCTGTAGGAATGACAAAAGTGTTTGTGTTTTGTGTGATATCAATTTTGATAGTTGTATCACCGCTTGCACTTATACATTTTATTTCCAAGGGCGTTTTAAACAATGGTGTTGCTGTTGACGAAGTGGTATGATTAATTTTTAAAAACAAATTTGTCCCATTAGAAAAATATTCACCAGAGTATGTTGGATAACCTTCACCAAACAACCATTGATTAAAATAATCAGATAAATTTTGACCTGTAAACGCTTCCAATGATGCTTTTAAATCGTTGATACTCGCTGTAGAAAAAGAAAACTGATTGAGGTAATTTTTTAGTCCTGCAAAAAACAAACTATCGCCTAAAATAAATCGTAAGGTATGGGTAACAGCGCCACCTTTGTCATAGGTCAATCTTTTGCTAAAAATACGACCTACATCAGTTGTATCTGTAAAATATACCATTGCATTCGGGTCCTGTAATACATTATCGTGTACGCCAAGCATTCTACTTTGAGCTGCGTTCCATCCTCTGAAATGTTCATATGCAAGATATTCACCATAGGACGTTAATCCTTCGTTGACAAATATGTCTTTCCAAGTCTTGCAGGTTACTAAATCGCCAAACCAATGGTGTACAAGTTCGTGTGCATTTAACGACAAGCTACCCAAATTTCCAACACTCGTCATGGTTTGATGTTCCATAGCACCGCTAAAAGGTGCCATTGCATTGCCATATTTCTCTTCATGAAATGGATATAAACCAAACAATTCAGAAAAATGTTCTACCATGAGTGTTACGCTATCCAAATGAGTTTGAAAAGCAGGTAATGTATTTGGATTATCATACACATAATTTACAATTGGAATTGAATCATTAGGTAAAGAAGTAGGATGCGCATAAGTTTTATATTCGACATACTTCGATATAGCTACAGAAATGAGATAATAATCTATGGTGTAATTTGTTTTCCAACGGTATCTAACCTTATTATTGGGCAATGAATCAACACCTTGAAGGAGGCCATTCGATCCTACTTTATTTTGATTGCTAGTAGTCACATACACCCAAGCACTATCGGCTTTGTCTTGCAGAAATTGTTTGCAAGGAAACCATTCGTAAGCGCTATAGGGTTCGCTTAAGCTCCATGTAACCTGATTTCCCCAACTTTGTGAGGTACCAGTGCTATATCCATCACCAATTGCACTTCCACCCACTACATTGGCATCGCCATTGTAATAAATTTTGATAGATACATTAGTGTTTTGCATAGCTGGACTAGGAAGAAGTGCATAAGCAATACTACCCACTCTAGCTACAGATATAACTTGATTGTTGTATACAACACTATCAATCGTAAGGGATGAATTTAACTCAAAACAAAAAGTATCTATCGAAGCCGCAGTGACTTTAGCTCCAATGGTAGTTGCACCACTTAAAACCGTGGTATTGCGCTCGGCATTGATATCTAAAAAATAAAAATGCACATCATATTTATCCAATAAAGAATTGGCATAAGCACCAGCACGTGTTTTCTTTTGAACACGTTGATAGCTTTTTAGCTTGCCATCAGCACAAGTTCCGTCTTCTTGGGCAAATAAATTCAAACTTAAACATGTGAGCAAAAAGAAAAGTGATATTTTTTTCATTTTGTAAATATAAATTGAAAATTGTTTTTGACTCAAACTTTGAGACCAATCAACGATTTTTATGTTGCCTATTTCGGCTTTTTGACTACTTTTGTGGGTTGTAGTCTTTTATATTTAATATTTATTTAATACAAAGTTACATTTGTGAAGATAGGAAAAACAAAAAAAGTATAGTCTATGTCGTCATCAACTTGGTTCAAACGAATAAAACAAGGAATACTTACCAACAATAAGGACAAGAGAGATGTGCCTGATGGGCTATGGTTTAAATGCCCTTCCTGTAAAAAAACTTCGACTATAAACGAACTCAAAGAACATAATTGGCTTTGCCCAAGTTGTAATCATCATAATCGAATCGATGCTGCCGAATATTTTGAAATCATCTACGACAATGCCAAAGTAGAATTGCTATTTGAAAACATTGTTTCTAAAGATTTCCTCGGCTTTGTAGACCTTAAACCCTATAAAGATCGTATTGTAGAAGCACAGAAAAAAACTGGCCTTAAAGATGCGATGACTGTTGGCGTAGGTGAAGTAAATGGTAAAAAAATGGTCACAGCAGCGATGAATTTTCAGTTTATCGGCGGTAGCATGGGTAGTGTAGTAGGCGAAAAAATATCGCGTGCTATCGATTATGCAATTGAGCATAAATTGCCATTTATGATTATCTCAAAATCTGGCGGTGCACGTATGATGGAAAGCGCATTTTCGCTGATGCAAATGGCCAAAACCTCTGCAAAATTGACTTTACTGGCTAAGGCCAAACTCCCATATATCTCATTCATGACCGATCCAACTACAGGTGGTGTTACTGCATCTTATGCTATGCTAGGCGACTTGAATATAGCCGAACCAGGTGCTTTAATAGGTTTTGCAGGTCCGCGCGTGATCAAAGAAACGATTAAAAAAGATTTACCCGAAGGTTTTCAAACATCCGAATTTTTGCTTGAACACGGCTTCTTAGATTTTATAGTTGATCGAAAAGAATTGAAACAAAAACTGAGCGATTTGATTGATTATTTTCAGAAGTAGACCGTACGAAATCTTATCCCGATGAACCTTGTTTCGACCATACAACGCCTCACTCCATTGTCAGATGAGGCCATGGAATGGCTTTCGCAACACATTGAAGTTTTCACCTTCAAAAAAAATGAAATTTTATTACAACAAGGTAAAATTTGCCATTATTTGTATTTTGTAAAAAAGGGTTTGCTGGGCGCTTACTATCAACTAGACGATCATGAAGTATGCAATTGGATATCGATGGAAGGGGATTTTGCGACAAGTTACTATAGCTTCATCACACGCAAACCATCCTACGAAATTATTGAATGCTTTGAAGCTTGCGAAGTTGAAGCCATTCATTTTACCACATTACATGAAATGTATTCTAAGTTTCCAGCATCTGAACGAACCGGACGCTTAATTTTAGAAGACTATTATGCACGTCTTGAAGAACGTTTAATTTCACTTCAATTTAAATCGGCCAAGGAACGATATGCACAATTACTTGAAAAGCGTTCTGATATTATACTTCGTGCGCCACTTGGTCGGATAGCATCTTATCTGGGCATGAAGCAAGAGACATTAAGCCGAATTCGAGCCGGAAAATAAACATCTACTTTTTGACTTAAGTCAAAAGAAAAGACCTACCACCATTTTACTTTTGTGTTCGAAAAATAGTTCAACTATGCACAGCACAAAATTCATTTTATCTTCAATTCTAATCCTTTTAGGTATTGCATTTATTTCATTTCAATTGGGTTGTCTGCACCCGATGAGCGAATCCGAGATAGATCAAAGCAAAGGCCTGAATGGTAGTTTTGAATCGTTTAAAAATGGGTTACCCATCAATTGGTTGGTGTATACCTCCCAAAGCACATCAACAGGTCAATTCAAAATAGAAGCTGATACGATGAACAAAAAAGAAGGGCATCAATCGCTTTATTTTCAAGTAAAAAATTGTTCAAATCGAGGAGGACATTATTCGCCTGTTATAGCTCAAGAAATCGATGTAAAAGCAGGCAAAACTTATCACATACAATGTTGGGTAAAACAATTTCACTCAAACTGTAGGCTAACCCTTTCAAGTGTTGATGTGAAACATGCTTCTTCGATTCAAACTATTGAATGTACTAATCAAAATAATGATTGGAATCTGATTGAAGTTGACTACCAAATCCCCCAAAACATGAATCGACTTCGATTTGAATTTAATGTACTGAGTCCTGGTGAATGTTGGATTGATGATATCCAAGTTATACCAGATTTATCTTAAATTTTTCTATAATCAAATCAACATAAAACATTAAAATATGCTACCTATCATTTTTGTTACTTTTATCATTTGTTTCCTCATTGAGCAACTCAATTTGGGTTGGAAACTGCCCAAAGTACCCACTTGGCCAATACGCGTAGTTGTATTGAATATTTTTCAATTGCTAGTTGTGTTACTTGCAGGTATAACCTGGGAAAAATGGTTTCAAATGTATTCCCTTTTTCATTTATCCAATTACGTCAATGAATGGCTGGGTGGCTTTATCGCGTATTTTATTGGAACATTTGTATTTTATTGGTGGCATAGATGGCGTCATACTGTTGATTTCTTTTGGAAACATTTTCACCAAATACACCATAGTCCACAACGCATTGAAGTCATTACATCTTTCTACAAACATCCATTGGAAATGACCATTAACTCATTGATAGGTTGTACAATAGTGTATACGATTTTAGGCCTTAACATTGAAGGTGGTTCAGTGTTTACTTTATGCTGTGCATTAGGTGAATTTGTATATCATACCAATATCAAAACCCCACAATGGCTAGGCTATATCTTTCAACGGCCAGAAATGCATCGTATACACCACGAATACAATAAACATAGCAACAACTATGGCGACTTTGTTTGGTGGGATATGCTGTTTGGCACATATGAAAATCCAAAAGAATTTAAAACTTCATGTGGATTTGATCATGAAAAAGAAGAACGACTCATAGACATGTTGAAATTTAAAGATGTGCATAAGGAATAACAACGCCTCATGTTAATTTCCATACTTTAATTCATCAATAAAATATTGACGCTACGTTGTAAAATGTTGAATGCAATTTCGGCCATCAAATTCTCTTTATCTAAAGTTGGGTTCACCTCTGTAATTTCGAAGCAACATATTTTATGATTTTGCATCAAACTAGCTAGTATATCTTCTGCTTCACGTTCTTTGAGTCCATTTGCAACCGGTGTTCCAGTCCCCCGCGAAATACTACTATCCAAACTATCCACATCAAATGAAACATAAATATCATCACATTCTTTGAGGCTAAGTAGTGTTTGACGCACCACATGTTCTACCCCTTTTTTACGAACCTCCGAAACCGGAATGACTTTAATACCATGTTTTTTTAAAATATGATCTTCTTCTTTTTCGGTATCACGTAGTGCAATAAATACGATATCTTCTGGTAGAATTTTGGGTGTTATTTTTCCCAAATTTTTCAACTCATTCCATGTTTTTACGGTCACATCATCTGGATGATGAACCTGACAATCTAAATTATCTTCATTGAGCGAAATAGCCAAAGGCATGCCGTGCATATTTCCGCTGGGAGTCGTATAAGGTGTGTGCATATCAGCATGTGCATCAATCCATATTACGCCTAATTTTGATTTTGGTTTTGCCATCTTGATGCCTGCTATCGTACCGCCTGCGGTGCTATGATCGCCTGCTAACACCAATGGAAATAATCCTGATTTAAGATTTTTTTCAACTGTATTAGCTACACGTTCGTAAATTGTTTTAATCCCTTGAATACGTTTAGCATAAGGGCTTTCAACAGGTTCATAAAGCAACTTATTTTCAGTTTCGACGATATCACTTGGAAAATTGACAAAAAAATTGCTCATAAAATCCAATGCTGCAATTTTAATAGCATCGATACCCAAGCTAGCTCCTCGAGTACCTGCACCTATTTCTGATTTAACTTCAATAATTTTGATATTCCGCATAGAGCAAAAATACACTCATTGACCGAAAAACCTATACTTTTAAGGAATAATCCAAACTGTGACTAACCCTTTTATTTTATTAAAGATATTTTATATCTATAATTTTTAATCCTTAAGAAAATCATTTGTTTATATAAACAAAACAATAATGAAAGTAATTGTAAAATACTAAGCGTATAAAACACGAACTATATTTACGACATTTTGTCGCAAAAGGCTCTCTTGGCAAATATTTTGCGTAGTATACCGTTGCAAGTAAAAAACAACAAAATAGATATGTCAGCAAACGAAAAAGAGCCTATACAAGAACAAGATATGACACCTAACCTGAATTCAGATGAAAGTATGTCAGAAATAACACATGAGAATGACGGAGTGTCTACTGAAGACGAATTGTCCAAATTGCAAGCTGAAGTTGGCGAATGGAAAGACAAATACATGCGACTTTTTGCAGAATTTGACAATTTCAAGAAACGCTCACGCAAAGAAAACGTCGAATTGATACAAACCGCTGGTAAAGATGTCATTATTAGCCTTTTGGATGTGTTGGATGATAGCGAACGTGCCGAAAAACAAATTGAAACTGCTGCCGATATAGAAGCTGTAAAAGAAGGTTTAAAATTGGTATTTAACAAATTGCGCAACAATTTGCAACATCGTGGATTAAAATCATTTGAGAGTAAAGGTGAAGAATTTGATGTTGAAAAGCATGAAGCTGTAACCGAAATTCCAGCCGCTGGCATGGAAGGAAAAGTGGTGGATGAATTACAAAAAGGTTATCTGCTCAACGATAAATTAATTCGACATGCGAAAGTAGTAGTTGGTAAAAGCGACGACAACTGAACTTCAACGTTCAAACGATTCTTTAAAAAATAAATAAATCAGCTCAATTATAGCTGAAGTGTGTATAACATGAAAAGAGATTATTACGAAATATTAGGTGTTAGCAAAAGTGCATCTGCTGACGAAATAAAAAAAGCTTACCGAAAGGTAGCTATGCAATTTCATCCGGATCGAAACCCGAATGATAAGGCTGCAGAAGATAAATTTAAAGAAGCAGCCGAAGCATACGAAGTACTAAGCGACGCTTCTAAGAAACAGCGTTACGACCAATTTGGTCATGCTGGTGTAGGTGGTGCTGCTGGCGGTGGTGGATATGGTGGCGGACAAGGGGGTATGCGCATGGAGGATATATTCTCCAACTTTGGCGACGTATTTGGCGACGAAGGTTTTGGTAGTTTCTTTGGTGGTGGTGGTCAACAACGCCAACGAAGCAGAGGAACAGGCGCTAGAGGTTCCAATTTACGTGTCAAAGTAAAACTAACCTACGAAGACATTATTAAAGGTGTACACAAAACTATTAAAGTTAAAAAATACGTCAAATGTGATACTTGTACTGGTAGCGGAGCCAAAGACAAATCCTCTATACAACAATGCGGTAGCTGTGGTGGTAGCGGACAAGTAAGACGAGTAACCAATACTTTTTTGGGACAAATGCAAACCGTCACTACATGTCCTACATGTAATGGCGATGGTACACAAATTGCAAATAAATGTTCGAGTTGTAAAGGCGAAGGACGTGTATATGGCGAAGAGACCATCAGTATAGATATACCTGCAGGCGTGCAAGAAGGTATGCAACTCAGTGTCAATGGTAAAGGAAATGTAGGCGAACGCAATGGCCAATCGGGCGATTTATTGGTTGTGATTGAAGAAGAAAAACATGCAGATTTGATTCGTGAAGGATTAAATGTATTGTATGAATTGCATCTTTCATTTCCAGATGCAGTAATGGGACTTGAAGCGGAAATTCCAACGATAATTGGTAAGGCCAAAATTAAAATTCCAGCTGGAACACAAGCCGGAAAAATATTACGCTTAAAAGGAAAAGGTTTCCCAAGTGTGAACAGTTACGAAAAGGGCGATCAACTGATTAACATTAATGTATGGACACCACAAAATTTAAGTAGTGAAGAAAAAACAATGTTGGATAAATTGAGAAATTCACCGAATTTCAAACCAAATGTTTCGAAATCTGACAAAAGTTTCTTTGATAAAATAAGAGAAGCATTTAGCTAGTAATTGTAATCATATTTATATAAAAAAGAGCATTTAGTTTCAACACTAAATGCTTTTTTGCTTAAATACTATTTTCAATATTTGTAACTTTATTATTAATTTTTCTAATTCTCGGTGCTTATGTATCGGGTGGTTTCGTTGATTAAACTCAACTTGACAGCAACATACTGCTTGGGCAACATATCTTCCGCTATTTCGGGCCATTCTATAAAACAGTAATCATCTGTATTGTTTAATATATCTTGCACACCAGCTTCAAAGGCATCTTCACTATTCTTCAGTCGATACCAATCCATGTGAAAAACACGTTGTTTGGTAGATGCAATTTCATATTCATTTATGATAGAAAATGTAGGACTACTCACATTATCAATAACGCCTAATACTTCGCACAAGGCATGTATAAAAGTCGTTTTACCACTCCCCATTTCGGCATAGAATGCAAAACATCGATATGAAGGATACTCTTCTACTAATTGCTGGGCGACTGCCTGTATTTTATGAAGTTGAAATTCTCGTTGCATGATGCAAAAATAAACGGAAAGAATGAAAGCCTCCAAACTTTGATTGAGACTTATAACTCTGAAGAGTTCTATATAATATCGTAATTTTGCATGTATGGAAACAGCAATAGAATGTAAGGTAGATGGAATGACCTGTGGTAATTGTGCATTGACGATTACCAACTACCTTTCTAAACAAGGTGCCAAGAATGCCGTTGCCAATGCATCTACAGGCGATGTTTCATTTACAATAGAAGATGAAACCAAGGTCGATTCATTATTTGCTGGAATAGAAGGCCTAGGATATAAAATAAAAGCCGATACGCATACAGACGAACTCTCTCATTCGAGTATGAAACCATTGCTTATAACAGCTATTTTGTTTTGGATACCATTGATGGCTCATATGTTCTCCAATTGGGCACCATTGCATAATCCATTCGTTCAACTTTTATTGACTCTGCCAGTTTATGGCATTGGTGTATATTATTTTGGAGTAAGTGCAATTCGTTCATTACGAAACGGCATTCCCAATATGGATGTATTGGTATTTATAGGAAGTAGTGCTGCATTTTTCTATAGTATCATTGGTTGGTATCTGCATCCAGAACATGCTCATCAATATTTATTTTTCGAAACTACAGCATCGATTATCACATTGGTTTTAGCAGGCAATTTTTTAGAAGAATATTCAGTGCGCTCTACAGCTTCTTCTATCAAAGATTTGATGAAGTATCAAAAGACAAAAGCAAAGATTATTTTCACGGATAGTATAGGCAAAGAAACCATCCAAGAAATAGACAATGAATATGTAAAAGTGAATGATGTATTGCAGGTCAATACGGGTGATAAAATTCCAGTAGATGGTGAAATTATAGTTGGCAAAGCCATGCTCGATGAAAGCATGATGACTGGCGAAAGTCTGCCTGTTTCAAAAACAATTTTAGAAAATGTAATAGGAGGCACCATCTTGCACGAAGGTAGTATTCGGATGAAAGCCACCGCTGTAGGTTCGGGTACTGCCTTAGCCAATATTATCAAATTGGTGAATCAAGCACAAGCGGCCAAGCCTGCTATGCAACGGTTAGCAGATAAAATTTCAGCCATATTTGTACCAACGGTTATTGCTATTGCTATTATTACGTATGTAGTCAATCATTATTCTTTACATCTTAGCGTAGAAACAAGCATAATGCGAAGTATTGCCGTATTGGTTATTTCATGCCCATGCGCTATGGGTTTGGCTACGCCTGCTGCTGTGATGGTCGGACTAGGACGTGCCGCACGCAATGGCATCTTAATCAAAGGTGGTGATACCTTAGAAAAATTCAAAGACATCAAACAATTTGTATTTGACAAAACAGGTACTTTGACAACTGGAAAATTAATCATTGATACGTTTTCGAGTACACTCTCTGATGATGAATTTAAAGCAATAGTTGTTTCGCTCGAGCAACATTCATCTCATCCTATAGCAAAAAGTATTTTATCTAATTGGACTATTGAGAATACAATATCATTTTCAAAAATTGAAGAAGAAAAAGGAATTGGCATACATGCTACAGACTCAGATAATAATTTATGGACCATAGGTTCGTATAGAATTTTGAAAGAAAAAACTGATGAAAAAAGACATGATTTATATCTACTAAAAAACAAACTATTAGTGGGTTGGATAGATTTGAAAGATGAACTACGGGAAGGAACAAAAGAAGTAATTGCCACATTAAATAATGAAGGTTATAAAACTATTTTGCTCAGTGGCGATCGAAAAGAAAAATGCGACCGCATTGCTTCGGAATTAAATATTCAGGAAGTGTACAGTGAGTTTTTACCTCACGAAAAAATGCAACAATTAGACGCATTGATGGCTATTGCTCCTACTGCCATGGTTGGTGATGGCATCAATGATGCACCTTCCTTGGCTAAGGCTACCATTGGTATTTCGCTCAGCGATGCAACACATATTGCGATGCAAAGTGCCAATGTCATTTTATTGAAAAATAATTTATCCAATCTACCGATGGCAATCGGTTTGGGCAAACATACCTTCATGACCATCAAGCAAAATCTCTTTTGGGCATTCTTCTACAATGTTATTGCCATTCCTGTTGCAGCAGCAGGACTACTTACACCTACTTGGGGCGCAGCCATCATGGGCTTGAGCGATGTGGTTCTTATTATCAATTCGTTGCGATTGAGGTATAAGAAGGTGGGATAGAAGTAAGTAAATAGTAGATAGTATAAAGAGTTTTTAAGAGATATAAAGTTCGTTCTGAGATTGATTTTTAAAAAAAAATAGGAATCATTTACACCAATCGTTCCACCTCACGCATCCAGCGTTCTGGTATTTCATTGTTGCAAGCAGTAATATAATCTTTGTGCGAACAAGGGATGAAGGTACCATTTGGTAATTTCATCCACCAACGATTGGTACGTTTGCTTTTAATAAAAAAAGTATTGTTGTCGGTAAACGTAATTTGATACTCTAAAAATTGGTCGTAATCCTCTAAAGGCGATTCATTTTTCAACACATAAACCCCATCTATAAAATACCATATCATTTGTGCCAATAATTTAGCCGTAATATTTTCACGATCGTACTCAGGTAAATAACCATAGATTCCTATGCTCGACAAGGCTGAACTCATTCCAGCAAATCGTGTCAGTTTGCACATTTCATCGCCATAAAATCCATTGGGAGAACCTAATCGATTTGCAGGCGCATCGCTATATCGAATAGCATTGATATCAATACTTAAAATGTGCGAACTACGCATGACAGGTTCTAGTTGTTCCAAATCTTCACGTGCTTTGCCTACCCGAACACAATCAAAATGTAGTTTATCAAATGTTTCTATCAAATTAGGATTGACATAATAACTTTGAAACCCTAGCAAATTGAAATGTCGAACATAATTGGGCATGCTTGTCAGTGCTTCCATCAAATGGTTGTCATATCGATTGCCAGATGTATCATCCAAATCCGCCAACATATCGATAACCGTAAAATCTATGATTTCATCTTGATCACGAAATACATTGTATTGCTGCAACGTCAAATCGTGCGAACCACCAATGATTAATACTTTTTTTCCCAATAACTGCAATTCTGATAGAACAGTTTTCAATGCTGCCCTTGAGTCAGAAAGAGAAGCCCCTTGAATCATATTACCTATATCGCCAATTTTGACTGTTGGATGCCAATAATGTAATTTATACAATTCCATACGAACCAAATCTGGTCCGTCGCTATAAGGTAATTTTGGGTTTTGACCTCGAAACTCACCGCTGCCCAACAAAACAATGTCGAGATCGTCCAAATCAGTTTGTTGCTCATCTATGATATAAATAGCACTACCCAATTGAGTAGGCAAATAATCTCCCGCTTCTCCAGCGGGTATTGAAGAACGAGAGGTATAATGTAATAATTCTTGAATTGTTGACATAAATTTAAGTTGCCGATAAAAATACATCGTTGAATGTGATTTTTAGCATTCAAGTTAAATACTAGCCTTTAAATCTAATTTTATATCTTCTATACTATTGAATATCAATATATTAGACTATTAATTCATATTTATCTTAAATCGATGTTTAAACATTGATTCTTCCGAATACTAACTCAAACCTCCCAAATACTCATTTGATGAAATTTTATTGTTAGCGCGAAATATTTTTACATTCGAAATATGACCTGTAACCAAATCAATCAACCTTATTTGGTCAGTTCCCTTGAAAAATTAGTAGTGTTTTTTTTCAACAACAAATTAAACCGCAATCTTTAGGAATGCGGTTTTTTTATATCGTATACATTATCCTTTATCTTTTTTTAATCATACCTTTGCACCTCCAAAAAAAATCAAGCGAATAAACTATGTTATCTACAAATAATGTATCCCTAGCCTACGGCAAACGTGTCCTTTTTGACGAAGTCAGTATAAGCTTTACCAAAGGTAATTGTTATGGTATTATTGGAGCCAATGGTGCCGGCAAAAGTACATTTTTAAAAATATTGAGTGGCGAAATCGAACCCAACAAAGGTGTAGTAAGCATTACACCTGGTGAACGATTGAGTATATTGAAACAAAATCATTTCGAATTCAATGAATATACAGTATTGAATACCGTTTTGATGGGGAATAAAAAAATGTGGGACATCCAACAAGAAAAGGATGCCTTGTACATGAAAGAAGATTTTACAGAGGCAGATGGCTTACGTGCTGGACACCTTGAAGCTGAATTTGGCGAAATGGGTGGCTACACAGCAGAAAGCGATGCAGCACAATTTTTAAATAATTTGGGTGTCAAGGATAATTTGCACCAAACATTGATGCAAGACTTGACAGGTACCCAAAAAGTACGTGTACTCTTAGCACAAGCATTGTTTGGCAATCCAGATATTCTATTACTTGATGAGCCTACCAATGACCTTGATGTAGAAACGATTCGTTGGCTCGAAAACTTCCTTGCAGATTACGAAAATACGGCCATCGTAGTGAGTCACGATCGTCACTTTTTAGATACTGTTTGTACGCACGTAGCCGATGTGGATCGTAGTAAAATTTCGATTTACACGGGTAACTATACCTTTTGGTATGAAAGTAGTCAATTGGCTGCTCGTCAAATCAATGATAAAAACAAAAAGAACGAAGAAAAACGTAAAGATTTATTGGACTTTATTGCACGCTTTAGCGCCAATGCAAGTAAAAGTAAGCAAGCAACTTCGCGCAAAAAAGCCCTGGAAAAATTGGTTATTGAGGAAATCAAACCAAGTAACAGACGCTACCCTGGCATTATTTTCAAACCAGAACGTCAAGTTGGAAACGATATTTTAAAAGTAGAAAAATTAGCAGCCTCACAAGATGGTGTTTCATTATTTGGTGATGTTTCGTTTGATGTAAGCCGAACAGACAAACTTTTAATCGTCAGTCGAAATCAAATGGCTATTACAGCCTTTTTTGATATCATTAATGGCGAAGCGACTCCAGATGCAGGTAAATTTGAATGGGGAACAACCATTACCAAAGCTTATTTGCCCAATAACAATCAGAAGTTTTTTGAAAGCGATTTAAACTTGATGGATTGGTTGAGACAATATGTACCACCTCATGTCACTGATGTCGATGAGGATTTCTTGCGTGGATTCTTTGGCAAAATGTTGTTTAACGGTGAGGAACTACTCAAGAAAACTAAAGTATTGAGTGGAGGTGAAAAAGTACGTTGTATGCTTAGTCGTATGATGTTACAAAACCCTAATGCCATTATACTTGACGAACCTACCAACCACTTAGATTTGGAAAGTATTACAGCATTCAACAATGGCGCAATCGACTTCCCTGGAGTTGTGATTATGGCTACACATGATTTGGCGTTTGCTAATTCTGTGTGTAATCGTATTATCGAATTGACACCTAAAGGAATAATAGATCGTATATGTTCTTACGAAGAATATTTAGAAAATGATCGTGTACAGGAATTGAGAAATGAGATGTATGCGTAGAAAAGGTCAAGACCTATATCAAAAAAAGCTATTTTTTTCTTCTTGATACAATAGCTTTTTTTATGACCCGTTTTATTTTCTTGAATTATACCGTTTATAAATATTCAATAGTCCACTTTTCGCTTCACTCAATTGTACTATGAATATTTTATAACGGCATTACTATTGTATATTTATAAAATAGTCTTGTGGACTATTTTATAAATACAATTAGTATTAATGCATACAACCATACCAAACTTTTGTTTGTTTAGCGTAAGCATCTTTGTAATACTTTTTAGCACTCGCCAAAACTTTAGTAAGATAGTTGGTTTTTGGATCACCGATACCTGCAACAACAATATAATACCCTTTTGCAAACCCTTCATATCCATTTGAATATTCAACAGAGATATAATCGCTATTCTCTGCATTACCTTCTCCTCGAGGGATATAACAAGGATAACCAAATGATTCACAATCTTCTTTACTGTGTGTGAGGCCTAACTCTTTGTTTGGTTTTAGGCCGTTTAAGTTCAGCGGTTTGCCCAATTTTTTTGATGCTTCACCAGCTATCTTTTTGGCTGTAGCATAATCTTTAGTGCTTAATACAATGACAATTTTTTTGGGAACTGAGCTGTTAAATTCTTGCGCTTTTGAAGCATAAACAGAACATAGCATTACAGCTAAGATGAGGTACATTATTTTTTTCATGTGTTTATTTTGAAATGCTAATTTATAATAAAATTTATAAAAAATCAATTCACCAACTTGAATTTTCCTTTACTCTTTCGTATTCTCACAGCACATACTTTGTATTCAGGACAAAGTGCATCGCCATCGGTTACAGAACTTGTAAGAATATTCATGCTCACTTCAGGGTAGTGGAAGGTTGAGGATAAAATACCTGGTTTAACTTCATCCGTAATTTTTGCTTTAACATCAATTTTCCCTCGAGCACTTTCGATGCAAACCATATCGCCGTCTTCTATATAATATTGTGATGCATCTATTGGGTTGATCATTAAAGTATCGGTCAACAATATTTCTGCATTACCTGTTCTACGAGTTTGAGCACCACAATTGTAATGTTCTAATTCTCTATTGGTTGTAAGAATAAATGGAAAATCTTTTTCATTATCTGTAATTTCAGTGGTCTGAATCCATGTTGCTTTTTTAAATTGTCCTTTGCCAATTTTAAAACTTTCGGTATGTAATATTTCAGTGTCGGAACCATCAGGCATTACAGGCCATTGCTTACCATTGTCGCCTAATTCATCCCATTTTACACCAGCAAAAAATGGTACGATTTGAGAAATTTCCTCTAGCAATGTTTTCGGATTATAATCTTGTTCGTTACCGCCCATTTTGTTCATGATGTCAATGATGATTTGTCCATCTAGTTTGGTTCCTGCTATGGGTTCCACCACTTTATTTACGCGTTGTATACGTCGCTCACCATTTGTAAATGTGCCACTCTTCTCTAGAAATGAAGTAGCAGGTAAAACTACATGTGCCATTTTAGCCGTTTCGGTCATAAACAATTCTTGCACCACTAAAAGGTCTAATTGCTCCAATGCTTTTTTCACATGATTTGTATTAGGGTCAGTTTGTACATTGTCTTCGCCCATCAACCACAAAGCTTTAAATTTACCATCAATGGCAGCATCATACATTTGTGGAATTTTCAAACCTATATAATTCGGCAGTTTAACGCCATAAAACGCTTCATACTTTGCATGATATTCAGGATTCGTCACATCATAATATCCAGCACCTTGATGTGGTTGACAACCCATATCAGCCGCACCTTGCACATTATTTTGTCCGCGAAGTGGATTCACACCAACACCTCTGCGACCAATGTTTCCAGTTATCATAGCCAAATCAGCTATCAACATCACTGTAAAAGTTCCCTGTGAATGTTCAGTAACGCCCAAACCATGAAAGCTCATCGCATTGGGTGCTTTCGCATAAGCCATAGCGGCTTCGCGAACTAAATGTTTATCTACGCCAGTTATTTTTTCTAATTCATTGATATCAAAAGAAAGTACATGTTGTTTAAAATCTTCGTAACCTTCTGTTCTGTTTTCGATGAATGTTTTATCTTCTAAATTTTCTTTGATTATAAAATGCAGCATCATGTTCAGCAAAGCCACATTTGTTCCTGGTTTGAGTTGCAAATGATAGGTCGCATAGTTTGCCAATTCAGTTCGACGAGGATCAATAACAATGGATACATTTTTTTGCTTCATTGCAAATTGTTTCATTTTGGCACCTGTTACAGGATGCCCATCTGTAGGATTAGCACCAATAACCATAATACAATTTGTGTATTTCATATCTACAACCGAATTCGTAGCAGCTCCTGTTCCAAAAGTACGTTGCATGCCTAAGGCAGTTGGGCTATGGCATACACGCGCGCAACTATCAATATTATTCGTTCCAATTGTTTTACGAATAAACTTTTGCATTAAATAATTTTCTTCATTGGTACATCGAGCCGATGAAATACCACCAATGGCATCAGCACCATATTTTGATTTTATTTCTGTCAATTTATTGGCAATATAATCATAGGCTTCATCCCATGTCGCTTCTACAAACTCACCATCTTTTTTTATCAATGGCGTACGAAGTCTTTCTTTATGATCGTAAAATTTAAATGCGTAACGACCTTTCAAACATGTATGTCCTGCGTTTACCTCAGCATCGTACGGTGCTTGTATGCTTTTTATTTCACCATTGACGGTAGATACTTCCAAATTGCAACCAACACCACAATAAGTACAAACTGTTCTAGTTTTTTCTTTGGCTACAATACTCTTGCTTTCAAATACGTCGCTTATAGCACTTGTAGGACAAGCTTGTGCACAAGCGCCACAACTTACACAATCGCTTTCAAAAAATGTTTGTTCAGTTCCTTTTACAATATGGGAATCAAAACCACGACCAGCCATGCTCAAAACAAATTGTCCTTGTACTTCATCGCATGCTCGTACACAACGAAAACAATTGATACACTTACTCATATCACTCGTCATGTATGGATGACTCAAATCCTTTTTCCTGTCTAAATGTGTTTTGCCTTCAGGGTAGCGAACATCACGAACGCCTACTTGTGCAGCTACATTTTGCAACTCACAGTTGTTGTTGACTTCACATGTTAGACAATCCAATGGATGGTCGGTCAACACCAATTCAATAATATTTTTGCGCAGTTTTTGAATGCGTTTACTTGTAGGATAAATGAAAGAATTTTCCATAACAGGCGTATGACACGAAGCCATGGCTTTTGCATTGCCATTTTGCACCAATGCCACATCTACACTACATACTCTGCAACTGCCAAATGGATCCAAATTGGGTGCATCACATAGAGTTGGTACTAAATTTTCACCCAAACTTCTGCGGACAAACATTAAAATAGTTTCACCAGGAATAAACTCAAAAGGCACATCATTGATGTAGGCCGTTTTAGTTACCGTAGCTATATTCTTATCGATTCCTTTTATGGGACGTGATGTTTCGAACATGAGTTGTAATTTTGTAGGCTTAAAATTAGTAAATTTAAATTAATAGAACGCAGATTTTTAGAAATTTGATAACTTCAACAAAGTATTAGAATTATATTTACCTATGCAATTCCTTATAGAAACAGAACGACTTATTTTACGAGAGTTTCGTACAAGCGATAATACAGCGATGTTTGAACTAGATTCTAATCCAGAAGTGCATCATTATTTAGGCAAAAATCCTGTAACAGATATCCAACAAGTTCAAAAATATATATCTAGTATTCAACAACAATATTTAGATAATGGCATTGGCCGTTGGATTACAATAGAAAAATCATCGAATGAAATAATAGGTTGGTCAGGTTTAAAATTTATAACTGAATACGAAAACAACCATATCAACTTTCATGATGTGGGTTATCGATTTATGCCTCAATACTGGGGCAAAGGTTATGCTACAGAAGCTACCCACGCTGCGTTAAAGTATGGATTTGAATCAATGAATTTAAATAAAATAGTTGGAACTGCCCATGTTGACAATATAGCATCTCGACGCGTATTAGAAAAATGTGGGTTACAATTTATAGAGCAATTTTACTGGAATGATATTCCTTGCGTTTGGCTAGAAATAACCAATGAATAAAAAATCAACTTCTGTTCAAAATCTGTCTTTTTTTATTGTATTTTGTGCATTCTTAAAATTTAAAATTTTATGCAAAAAATAAGTTTAATATTGATTGCCCTATTCGGCTCTTTTATTTTAGAAGCACAACAACTTTTAACACCTGAAAAAATGTGGTCGTTAGGACGTGTAGCTGCGCAAGGAATGAGTAAAGATGGTAAAACAGTTTATTTTAGTGTTTCTATTCCAGATATACAAGAAAACAAAAGCCAAACTAAATTTTATGCTATTCCAATCACAGGGGGTAATCCAACAGAGATTCAAGCAATACCTGATCAGCCCAATGTGACTGTAGAAAAAGATGCAGACAACATCAAAGTCTCTACAGGTAGTAAATATGTTATATACACACGTGAAGTACACCTTCAACATAACAAAGGCACTGATGCATATCCAACACTAACTAAGTCGAATGTATATATCTACGACGAATTGAATCAACGCCACTGGGATACCTGGGAAGATGGCAATTACTCCCATGTATTTGTTGCCGAAAAAGCAGCTGATTTTGCGGTACATGAAAAAGATATCATGCAAGGCGAACTATTTGATTGCCCACAAAAACCACACGGTGGAAGCGAAGATGTATTGTTCACACCCAATGGCAAACAAGTCTTGTATGTAACCAAGAAAAAATCAGGTAAAGCATATGCTATCAGCACAAACACCGATTTTTATTTGTACGATATTGAAACAGGAAAAACCGAAAATATCACCGAAGGCATGAATGGGTATGATACCCAACCTGCATTTAGCAATGACGGTACTACGCTAGCATGGTTGAGCATGAAAACAGATGGTTGCGAAAGTGATAAAAACGACTTGTGGATTATGGATTGGACGACTCGTACTAAAATCAATTTGACCGAAAATTGGGATGAAACAGTAGGTAGTTTCCAATGGAGCCAAGACAATCAAAAAATCTATTTTATAGCGCCATACCATGGCACTGAACAGTTGTTCGAAATCTCAATGAAAGTTGAAGGACCTTCCGAAACCGCAATCAAACAAATTACGCATGGTCAATTTGACATCACGGGTATTCCTGGTCAAAACGGACAAACACTAGTGGTAACACGCACTGATATGAATCATGCCAATGAATTATATACAGTTGATTTAACAACTGGTTCAATGACTCAACTAACACATGTCAATGACAAAGCTTATGCTGAAATTAAAATGTGTACTATCAAAGAACGCTATACAGAACTCGAAAATGGCGATCAATTATTTTCGTGGGTTGTATATCCACCAGATTTTGATTCTACAAAAAAATATCCTGTTTTATTGTATTGTCAAGGTGGACCACAAAGCGCTTTAAGCCAATTTTATTCATTCCGATGGAATTTTCAATTGATGGCTAGTCAAGGTTACATCGTCATAGCGCCAAACCGAACCGGTATGCCTGGATGGGGTACAAAATGGAATGCAGATATCAGTAAAGATTGGGGCGGTAATCCTATGCGCGACTATTTAGCTGCTATTGATGATATTTCTACCGAAACTTATGTAGATATTGATCGTAGAGGTGCCGTTGGTGCAAGCTATGGCGGATATTCAGTATTGATGTTAGCTGGTATTCATGAAGGTCGATTTAAAACGTTTATTTCTCATTGCGGACTATTCGATTTGAAAAGTTGGTATGGTACTACAGAAGAATTGTGGTTTGCCAACTGGGACATTGGCGGAGCTTATTGGGATAAATCCAATCGCGACGCACAAAACAGTTATAAAAACTTTAGTCCAAGTAATTTTGTATCCAATTGGACTTCGCCAATCATGATTATTCAAGGTGGTAAAGATTACAGAGTTCCGATAGAACAAGGCCTACAAGCATATCAGGCAGCACAACTTCAAGGTTTAAAAAGCAGATTAATTTATTTACCAGAAGAAAACCATTGGGTAATTAAACCACAAAATGGATTGATTTGGCAAAACGAATTTTATCGCTGGTTGAAGGAAACACTTTAAACCTGATTTAATTTTTTATATTGTCATACATTTATGATAATATTTACATCTTCTTTGGTTTAAAAAATTATTTTTGTAGCCTTATACATTTTGCAGCGCTTTTTTACATACACTTGTTTATTTTTGCTTTTATCAAGCAGTGGACTTTATGCGCAAAAAAGTAAAACAAAGTCAAAGGAAGCTCCAAAATCACAAATCAAAGAAACATTCAAATCGCAATCTCGTGAGCAACTTGAAAGTCAGCGTCAATCAATTCTAGAAGAGATTAAACGTACACAATCTGAGTTAGAAGTTTTAAGACAAGATAAAAAATCAACATTATCACAACTACAAGCTCTTCAATCAAAATTATCTGCTCGTCAGTCTTTAATTACAAATATTAACAATGAAATCCGCTTCATCGAAGAAAATATAAACCTTGCCAACAATGATGTTCAAATCCTTCGAACACAACTAGATACCTTAAAAAAGCAATATGCTGAAATGGTAAGGTATACGTACAAAAACAAAACATCTTCTGATTTAGTAGTCTTTCTTTTCTCGGCCTCATCCTTCAATGATGCAATCCGCAGGCTACAATATGTAAAGCAATATCGAGGTTACAGAGCAGACCAAGCCTTAAAAATCACATCGGCTAGCAAACAATTGAGCAACAAAATCACTGTTTTAAATCTTGAAAAACAAAAAAAGGATTACGTTTTAATAGCTCAAGAGCAACAAAAGAAAATATTAGAAGTTGAAACCAACGAGAAAGACAAAGTCGTAACCGAATTAAAGGGCAAAGAAAAAGACTTGATGGCTGGTTTAGCACAAAAAAGAAAATCAGCCGAAGATTTAAACAGAGCAATAGCCGCTGCAATTCAACGCGAAATAGACCTTGCACGTAAACGTGCTATGCAAGAACGCATGGAGCAAGATAAATTGCGTAAGATGAAAGCTGATCAAGAAAAGCGACTTGCTATGCAAAAAAAGGCGCAAGAAGATGCTGCCATAGAACGAAAACGAAAAGATGAATACGAGCGAAAATTGGCTTCCGAAAAACAAAAACAAGAAGAAAACGAACGCAAACTAGCGCTTGCAAAAAAACAACAAGAAGAAAACGAAAGGAAATTGTCAGCTGAAAAACGAGAACGAGAAAATCGCGAAAAAACATTAGCACTCGAACGTAAAAAACGTGAAGAAGATGAACGAAAAGCTTCTCAAATGGCCGAAACCAAACGTATTCAACGCGAAAAACAACTTGCATTAGCAAAACAACAACAAGAAGAAGAACAACAAGAACTCAATAGAAAACGAAAACTTCAAGAAGAAGAACAACGACAATTGTTGGCCAAAAAACAACAGCAAGAAGAAGAACAACGTAGACTACTTGAAGAAAAGAAAAAACAAGATCGTGAACAAGCTAGACTATCAAGTCCAAATTATGGTAATCCTCGTTACATTCCAGATGTAGCAGATAAAGATAAATATGGCAATGTTACTTTAAATACTGGTAGCTCTGAACGTGGATCAAACTCAAACACAGGCTCAAATACAAGCTATGAAAAGCCAAAATCTAACCTGACCGCAACACCTTCAAAATCGAATGTCAAAACATTTGAAAAAGATGATTATAAATTCTCTTTAACACCAAGCGAACTTGAAATAGCCAACAACTTTGAATCAAGTAGAGGTCGTTTGCCTTGGCCAGTAGAAAAAGGTTATGTAATTGAACATTTTGGCAAAAACAAACATCCTTTGTTCAATATCACAACTGAAAACTACGGCATCGATATCAAAACAAGCCGCGGTGCTAAAGCACGAGCCGTATTTGCTGGAGAAGTTGCATCCATTATTAGCATACCTGGTGCTGCTGGGCAAACTGTTTTGGTTAATCATGGATCTTATTATACGGTATATGCCAAATTGGACAAAGTGATGGTATCCAAAGGCATGAAACTAAGTGTAAAGCAAACTATCGGTACTGTTCTAACCGACGATGATGGCAATACGCAAATCAATTTCCAAGTATGGAAAGTAGGAGCCAATGGATCGTCGTTTAAAGTGAATCCAGAATTGTGGATTGCACAATAATAATCAATTACAACAAGATTCCTTTTTCCTCAATTAGTTTACGCAAATTGAGCAATCCATAGCGCATACGTCCTAATGCAGTATTGATTCCAACTTCAGTCATTTCAGCAATTTCCTTAAAGCTCATGTTGCCATACATACGTAATACAATAACCTCGCGTTGTTCGTAAGGAATCATTTCAAGCATTTTTCGCACTTTACCTTGAGTTTCAAATCCCATGATACGATCTTCAATATTATTTTCTCCAATATCAAGAATTGAAAAAATATCTTGACCGTCAGGTAAAGTCACTTTGGGAGTTCGCTTCGCAATGCGTAAGTAATCGTAACATAAGTTTCGAGTCACTCGCAATGCCCAAGGCAAAAATTTGCCATCCTCATTGTACTTACCCATACGTATGGAATGTATGATTTTGATACACGCATCTTGAAAAATATCCTCAGCAATATATCTGTCTTTGACAAGCAAAAAGGCAGCTGTATAAAACTTGTTTTTATAACGCTCAAGTAATTCTGCAATAGCAGCTTCATGATTCGTACGAATCAATTCTATGAGGTTTTCTTCTGTGAGATTTTTAATTGCATTCATAAACTTCTACGGTATTTGTGTGAACAAAATGGTATAAATGTAGAAGTAGTTATATAGGCGTATGCAATTGTGTTAAAAAAATTTGAACAGATACTAAAGTGAAATAAATTGCAGTTAAGTATGTATTCAATTTCAAAAGTAGTATTAATTCTTTAAACGATAAAATTTTTATTTTATTTTTTAAAGTTAAAAATTAATTTGAATAGAAATACAACTCAATAGACAATAAAATTAATTTCGGTTAATCAAAAACTCAAAAGGACGAAAATCATTTGAATTGATTTTCTTAGTCAATGTTTGAGATGGTTTATTTACTCTTTTAGTATACAAATTGACCAACTCAGATGAGTCTTCAGCTTTTTGCAACACTTTGACATCCTCTAGGATATAAAGTATTTTTTTAGCTGTAATCGGTGATTGCTCCACTGGAGATTTTAAGTTCTTCTTATTAAATAATATTTCGCTGTTACTGTATGCCATCGTCTGGAGTGTTTGTTTCTTTGATAAGACAAACATTGTGCCAAAAGTCACATTCCTAAATAATATTAAAGTTACTGAAAGCAATAAATGACATCCAAAAATACGCTACGTGCCGGAAATATCTGCATTCCTGCGCTATTTGCATGTGCAGATCCTTGTGCGTTTATAGCACCAGATAAAATTGTATTTTGAATATTGAAAATATTTTTAACTCCTAGTTGAAGTTGTATAGCATTTTTGAAAAACTTACGTTGTAAAGAAACATTTGCAGCATGGATTGGAGCAGTATAGAGAAATTGTTCATCGACTGTAATCACAGGTTGTTTGCTGTTGTACTTATAATTCATATTGATGGAAGTCCCTAACTTCGAAAATAAATATGAACCATTTAGACCAAATTCAAAAATGGTATGTTGAGGTACAATAATAGATTCGTTAACATAGGTATACCCTACCCCACCATTGAGTGATAATTTTGAGGTTTTGTATTTTGCTTGAAATGAGGTAATCCAATTTGAATAGTGTTCAATATTTTCATAAATACGTAGTATTCCTTGACTATTATACACTGCCAAAGTAATCATATTTTGTATAGAATTCTGGTATGTATTTAAGCTCAAGGTCAAATTCCCTTTTCCTAAACTTTTTTGATGATCAATACCAAATTCTACATGATGGCCTGTTTCAGGTTTCAAATCAGGATTACCCAGAATGGTATGATTTTGATCTATAAATTGTAAATGAAGTTCTTTTAAAGAAGGTGCTCTAAAACCTTTGGCATACGATACTCGGAATTGAGTAGCTTTATTTAAATCGTATTTAGCATGGAATGCTGGTGTATAACCAGGACTGTAACGGCTGTTGTATGTGACACGAAAAGAAGGTTGCAAACTAAAATTACGATACTTAATAAGAACCGATGAAAAGAGGCCTAAATCGGTCATACGTTGTTGCTCATTGGCGAGTTTAAAACTTGTACCAACTTCATCAGTTAGTTCATAACCTATCAACGCATCTACGTTTTTAATACGACTAGAGGATAAGGTACCCCGAAGATTGATTGTATTAAATATCGATGTATCTTGATCTCCAACACTTTTTGTTTCAAATTGTCCTAAAGAAACCAAATCTTTTTTAAATCTATTTTTGGTGCGATGATAAATGGAATAGCTGTTGGTTAAATTCAATTGTTCTTTCTCTGAAAGTTTTATGTTACCACTCAATGAATTAATTAAACGAGATGTTTTGTAATATTCATCAAATGCGTAACCTTCGTATGGATTTACGATTGGAATGCCTTTATTGGTAATTTTTTCATTTAAGTACGAACCAAAATAGCTCAACTTAATTTTTTCATTGATGTTAAAATTATACTGAGCGTCAGCAGTATATTGAGTTTTAGGTTTCCAAAGTTGAAAACGATCTATAGAATCTTTTGGAGCCCAACCTGCAAAGAAATTGCGAGCAAAGGATAGTTGCAACTGATGTTTCTTTTTGGAAAAATTAAAATTGCCAGATTGATTAAATCGTCCAATACTTTCATTGTAAGAACGAAGATTTATTGAAACTTTTTTACTTGGCGAATTGGTTATTAAATTGATAACACCACCCAATGCATTAGAGCCATACATGACACTCATTGGACCTTGTATCATTTCGACACGTTTAATATTGTTCATGTTGAGCTGCCCCAAATCAATATTGCCGTTTTCACGACCCATTACAGGTATGCCATTAATCAGCACCTTTACATTTTGCCCACCAATACCTCCAACACTAACCGAGGAACCGAGTATATTATCGTTTGATATGAAATTATTTAATTCGTAGCTTAATACATCACTTAAGTTGACTGCTCCACGTTGTGTTATTTGTGTCGTCGAAATAGTATTAACTTTATAGATAGATTGATTTGCTAATACAGGTGTAATTTGGCCTGTAACCACCACTTCTTGTATCTGTTGCAAAGTTTGATCGACATATAATATATAGTAGTAATCAGTTCCGTTTAAAGTTACTTGATCTTGAGTCAACTTTTTGGATAGTCTTTTATAACCTAATTTAGAAAAATTAAGTTGAATTGGAAATTGAATAGTGTTTAAGAAGATTTTCCCTGTTGAATCTGTTTTAAATTGTATGGATTGACCATTGAATTGTAACTTCAACTCAGCGTCTTGTATGCTTGTATTTGTTTGTTTATTTTTTACTTCAATAAACAAACCAGCGGCTTTACTTTGTAAAGCCGCTAGAATGAATAATGTTATGTAAAAAAATAATTTTGTCATTTTATATCGAAACTTATTTAGCTATTGAAATTTTTTCAGAAATATTTATAGACTTTCCATTGATAGTTAAAATATAGTTTCCGTTTGCAATTGATTGAACTGGAAGTGTGTAAGCATTCAAACCTGCTTTTAATGCAATGTTTGATGTCATGATCACTTTACCAGTAAAATCGTATAATGCCATGGATGCGAGTGCAGATTCTTTTGAATCTAAAACAATATTTAAATTTTGTTGTGCAGGTACTGGATATACGCTGTAGTAATTTACACTAGAGTGAACATCAGATACAGCAGTTGGTACAACAAGACGTTTGTTGAAATTGATATTACCTGTTGCACTTCCACTATACGATGTAAATGCTAATTGCCATAAATTACCAGCTTTATCTTGGATGAAGTAAGACGTTGAATCTTCTACAGACCATGTATTAGTTGGTTGATCATAGGTTTTCCAATTGTACCCTACACCTGAAATAGAAGGACTCCAAGTAGAAATATAATTCGCATAGTTGACAAAGGCTGTATCAACATGTGCAGGATAGGCTTTAGCTACTTTTACCCCTCTATTGCTCAATACACCTAATACAGCATTGTTGGGCATAGGACCACTTCCTGGAAAATCAGTTGTATAACGCGTAAATAAAATATCCCAATTCATATTATCGGGTTCACGATTCGTGTCAGAACTTGAGGCAAGATCAACATAAGCGAATAATCGATTGGCATAATTTGGTTGTTTTGAAATGACAAACTGTGTATCTACACTTGTACTCATGTTGCCAACTTGAATGGTATAACTCATAGTTGTAGAAATCAATTCTTTAATCCATACTTTATAAAATGTACCATTTGCTTTCACTATAAATAGAGAGTCTCCTAATATATTATGTGTGATGACATCGTATTTGCCCCATCCAAAATCAAAAGGATTCACACCTGGCTTATTGTTGAAAGCACCTTGATGCCATCCTCCATCATTATTGAATAGATTTTGATTGACCGTATCTGCCAAGGTTACAGTATTCCATTGCGAAGGATCTTTACGGATATTGTATACTTTAACAAAAGCATTACCGGTATTATGGTTTGCCCAAATACCAGAACTATCACCTGCATTCATGGTAAAGGCCATATGCCAATTTTTATTGTTTTCTACACGAGCTGTCCCACTTGTCATGCTGTAAAACACATCGTTTGCACTACTTGTTCCCATTGAAACAGAGTCATTTGACCAAGCTACTTGTCCGTTTGCTAAGCCACCCAAAGCCAGCATTGAAATCATTGAAAGTACTATTTTCTTCATATCTTATTTTTATGTTGCAAAAGTACCTTTGAAAGCGCTTAGTATAAGTTTTCACTAAAAAATATGACAATAATATGACAATTCCAGACTCATGAATGATAAAAATCATGTTCTGGGATAATTCATTTGACACTATAAATATTAAGGTGGTAATGGGCCAGAATATTCACCACAATATGGGTTGTAAAAACAAGGAAGATGATAATTAAATGTAATGTCTCTTTGTTTAGGCTTTTTAGTATTCAAAACAAAATTTGGTGTTACGTAGCGAGCTCTTAAGCATTTTTCATCCCATTTAACCCATTCTGTTGCTTGAGGCATTTTAAAACCAACACATTGCCATTCTTCTAAAAACTGATAGGTATAGCCTTTTTTCAACTTAACCGAAAACATACCATTTGAATCAGTAATTATCCTTTTAATTAAACGTGTTTTTTCAGAATTTACAGTGCCATACTTAATGAAAATAGCTTTTTTAATAGCTGGCTTTGGGGTTCGCATTTGTTCTAGCATTTCTTCTGAAGGCCTTGCACCCCCACAATAATCAGTTGTTGTGGTCACTTTACCTGTAATCGTGGTATAGGCTTCAACTGATTTTTTTTTGGCCAAAACAGAAAAAGAGAACAAAAAAATTAAGATTAAAAATAACGGAGTTTTCATTTATGTCTTTTTATGCGTTAATAAAACCCTGTTGCATCAAATATTCAGCTATTTGCACTGCATTTGTAGCTGCACCTTTGCGCAAATTGTCCGAAACAATCCAACAATTGAGCGTATTTGGCTGCGAACCATCTCTTCTTATACGGCCTACAAATACATCATCTTTATCATGTGCAGTCAATGGCATTGGATACAACAAAGTATTTAAATCATCTTGAAGTGTAATGCCTGGAAATTGACTCAGTAGTTGATTAACCCGCTCGATGGAAAAATCGTTAATAAATTCAATATTGACACTTTCGCTATGACCTCCCATCACAGGAATTCGAACTGCTGTAGCAGTAACTGCTATAGTATTATCCTGCATAATTTTTTTAGTTTCATTGACCATTTTCATTTCTTCTTTGGTATAACCGTTTTCAGTAAACACATCGATTTGAGGAATGACGTTCATATCTATCGTATAAGGGTATGCTTTTTCACCAGCGATATTGTTACGTTCATTTTGCAATTGCGTCACTGCTTTTACACCTGTACCTGTTACGGATTGATACGTAGAAACTACAACGCGTTTTATTTTATATGCATCATGCAATGGCTTTAATACCATAACCATTTGAATTGTAGAACAATTTGGGTTGGCTATAATCATGTCGTGTGCGGTTAGTACAGAGCCATTTACTTCTGGTACCACCAATTTTATTGTTTCATCCATACGCCATGCCGAGGAATTATCAATAACCCGAATTTCAGCTGCTGCAAACAAAGGTGCCAATTGCAAGGACGTTTGTCCTCCAGCCGAAAACAAAGCTATTGCTGGCTTTGCAGCGATAGCATCTTGATAAGAAACTACAGAATATGATTTATTTTTAAACTGAATTTGTTTGCCAACTGACTTTTCTGAAGCAACAGGAATTAACTCCGAAATTGGAAAATTTCGTTCTTCTAATATTTGTAACATTTTGGTCCCGACTAAGCCTGTAGCACCTACTACTGCAACTTTCATATGAAATAATTATTACGCAAATAAACAACATTTTTGCCCTAGCTATCTACAAAAAATTAAAATTAACAATACTTATTTAATGTCGTTAATGAGCTTCATTGTTTCGGGATCATCATCCAAATGACTCATTTGACTCAAAATCCAATTGTGACGTTTTACGATCAATGGGGAAGGCTTTTCGACAGAAAACAATACTGGATTCGGCAATATAGCTGCAATCCAAGCCGCTTCGCTTTTCGTTAAATCCTTGGCATGTTTTTTAAAATAATGCTTGGCAGCTGATTCTATACCAAAAATTCCTTTACCCATTTCAGCAACATTTAAGTAAGTTTCAAGAATTCTTTTTTTACCCCAAATTAATTCAATCATGAATGTATGATAGACTTCCAAGCCCTTACGAATCCAATTGCGGCCATTCCACAAAAAAACATTTTTAGCTGTTTGTTGAGAAATAGTACTTGCGCCTCGCGTTTTTTTATGTTTTGGATCATTATTATATTTCATGGCTTTTTCTATGGCATTCCAATCAAACCCATTGTGATCGGGAAAAAGCTGATCTTCAGCACATACTATAGCCAACTTTGCATTTCTGCCAATTTCAGCATAAGAAATGTAATCACGTTCTATGCCATAACCTTTGGCTATAGAACCAATCATAACAGCGGTGATTGGAGGATTAATCCATTTAGTAGCCAAAATGTACAACACATTAAAGACTACAAATAAGAACAATATTCTTATAATCTTTTTAAAAATGGATTGTTTAAGTTGTTTTTTTGCCACATTATTTTATTGTGTACAAATATATAATTCAAGATTTTATTATTGACTCTTAATTTTTTACATTTAGGTATTTTATAAAATCCTTTTTAAAAAACCTTGGCATTAAAGATGATCCTCATTTATTTTTAAATTAAATACGCTTGAAAGCTGATTCATCTATTTCACCTACTCGACCATCGGGCAACTCAATTAAAATACCACCTTTACTTTTTCCTCTGAACTCCACTTCAATACCTTCACTCAGCATACTAACTTTACTTTTCATTTTAGATTTAAACTCAATATCTTTTCCAATGAGAATACCATGGTATCTGTAGTTTTCATAAATATAATTAATCGCTAGAAAAAAAATCGAAAGAAAAGATACTACAAACAATGTAACGACTATTCCATTCCGAACAACTTGTGTTTGTTTTATTTTTTTTGCAAAAAGAAATACCATACCCAAACTAAATGAAAACAAAGCTATAATAGACCACCCATTTAATGTAAACAATGAACAAATAGCATCCCACCAACGTATAAAAAATATCTTTTGCGAAGTGACTATTGGTTCCTTAATTCTGCGTTGGGCTAAGGCAAGATTATCTTCAAGATTTTGTGAGGTTCCAAATTGTTGTGCTTTTCTGTAACACCAGATTGACAAACCTATATTGTTGATTCTATAAAAAGCATTTCCAGCATTATAATACAAATCTTCATGTTGATATCCATCCTGCATCATTTGAGTATAAAGGTTTGCAGCACTATCATACATCTTATTATGATAAAGTTGATTCGCTTTTTCAAACATAATATGACTCTCTGCGTGAAGCAAATTACCTATCAATAAAGTAAGTATGACTATTTGTATTCTCATGCTATTTCATCTTCTAATTTTCCTATTAAAACCAATGCATCTGCATAAGTTTGATGCATTTTCATTGTTCCTCGATCAGGTGCATACAAGGCCATTTCACATTCATCTGTAACTCTAAACAATTCGGTTTGCAAAGCAAAAGAAACCTTTTTGTCGTTCAGTTTTTGCTGAGCAAGATCCTTAGAAAGTGATGAAAGGGGTATGGTAAGTTTATCGCTCAAATAGAGCCAAACAGCCTTTGATGTTTCTTCATAAAAAGGCATTTGAGCAGACTGTTTTAAAAAAATTTCTGCAGTAGCCAAACGTTTCAAAGCAATTTTGTTTGCTCGCTTATGCTTAGACAAAACGCTGTTTTTACTTAGATTTTCTTCTTTCTTACGATATACAGCTATCCCTAAATAGGCCAATAAAGGCAGGGCAAATCCACCCCAATACAATGGACTATCAGGAAAACTTGTTTTTTGGCGTTTTAAATTTTGTGGAGTTGTATTTTGAATATCATGTATATCCTTTGGCAATCTGTTTTTAGCAAATTGATTATCATTAACTCCTGGTTTGACATGAATAGTATACGATGGTGTGTTTAGCGTTTTAAATGTTTGAGTTTGAGGTTCAAAATACGAAAAACCTGTTGATGGTATAGTGAATGTACCAGCTATTCGAGGCGCGAATGTGTAACTAAATGTTTTGTAACCGGCAATGATATCATTTGTGTTGGTTATGGTATCATTTATTTTAGGATCAAATCCATCAATATCTTCTGGAAAATGAATAACTGGTGTTCCAATTAATTTTAAATTTCCAGAGCCAGAAACTCTAAAAGTAATTGTAGCTGCATCGTCAGTTGTCAATTCTGTTTTATCTATTGTACTTTCAATTGTATAGGTTCCAACTGCACCGTCAAACGAATTTGGTTGTTGAGCTGAAGGTATTTCATTTACTTGTATTTTTATTGGTGTACTTTTAAATGAAACATTCACATCTTCATAATCGTATGAGGTCATAAAATCGGCATTAAAATCCGGATCGCTCATGAGCATAGAACCAAAAAAACTATTCAAAAAATCATCACCAAATTGATTTTCTTGTCTAATCTTTTTTGGTTTCAAAATCCTAGCTATACCTTCTGCCTCAGCAGCATCAAGCTCTAGGGTACCCGTTTGGGTTGGAAAAAGTGCAGTCCTTTTAATTTCAAAAACTTGATATTCTTTTCCATTGTAAATTTCTTTGACAGGCTGTGGCGGTTGCGGAAGTTTAAAATCTTGGCTCCAAAAACCATTCAATGAGGGCAATTTAGTTAGATTAACTTGCATAGGCAAACGTGTATACATTTTGTACGAAGCCGTTATTTGTTCACCTTTTGTTACATTTTGTTTATCGACATCTACTTTGATAAATAAATTTGAACCAATATCTTTTCGTGCAATCACCTCTGGTCGTTGTTGTTGTCTTTGCTGCGGCTGCATTGAACGTGGCATATTTGGTTGCTGCATTTGACGTTGTAACATTTGCATCATTTGTTGATGTTGCTTTTGCATTGCCAAAAATGGATCTTCATCGCCAAACAAATCTGCAAATGGATCTTCATCACCAAACGGATCTTGTTGTCGACCTCGAGCTTGTCGTTCCATTACACTACCAGGTATAACATCTATAGTGACATTGTTTGACTTAATCGTTTTGCCATCGGAAATAGCTATTCCACCAGGAATGATGACCGCACCTGTTTTACGCGGTCTAAATACATAAGTTAAAACCAACGTAACTGAGCGCTGCCCATTGATTTCGGAATATTGTGTGCGTTGAGATGGACCACTTAATACTTGTAAATCCCTCATTTGCGGGAGCGAGAATGATTCTACGTTGCGAACATTGCGCAATACATACTGAACCTCAAATGGGTCTTGTACGCCTACTTTTCGCGCAGCTGGAATAGTGGTAAACACAACTTCTTGTGCATACAACATTGTAGCTGAAATGAAACAAAGGAAACTAATCAAAAATACTCTCATGGCAGGTTTACGGTCTGTTTCAGCCGAACTACAAATTTAGAATGTTGTATTCGTCTTTTGCAGTTAAAGTAATGTGAAATTTAATCATTTTACCTAACCAAAATCACCTCCCCTTTTGCTATTCTCATACTTGCACCACAGCGATATCGTATCATATAATGATAGGTTCCTAACTCTTGCGGAACTCCTTTAAACATACCGTCCCAACTTTGGTTAGGATTTTGTGTTACAAACACCTTATTGCCCCATCGATTGAAGATTTCAATATGAACAAAATCTATATTGTTCCATTGTTGTTGAAAATTTGGTCTAAACACATCATTTAAGCCATCGCCATTGGGCGAAAAAACATTCGGAATAAAGACAGAACAGTTATTCAATTCTATATCAGGTGGCAATGAATTTGGGAAACAGTCTTTATCTCCTACAACAATTGTATCGGTGAAAACACCACAAGGCGCAAATGTTGCAGATAAAATATACGTTCCAGGTTGAACAATTTGAATACTAGATGTAGTATCGCCAGTATTCCAAAGGTAAGAAGTAGCAGAAGCATTTATACCGATTGTAAGGACAGAATCCCTGCATTTGATTGTATCGTGACCTAAGTTTACTAATTGCTGCGGATCTATGATTTGTATAGTTTTGACTAGTGTATCATATTCGCATCCATTCCCTACAATTAAGGTTAAATCGTAACTTCCAGGTGTGTTATAAGTAAAAAAAGGATTAGACAAAGTTGAAGTATCGGTATTGCCACTTAAACCAAAATCCCAATGCCACGAACTTACACCTGATGTATCTGCAACAAAATGCGTATTTGCACCCAAACATGTATCTGAATATTCAAAGTCAGCCAATAACAATGGGAAAGCTTGACACAAAACACTATCAACAACTACAGTATTGAAAACAGAACTGTTAGCAAGCGAAGCACCGCTTGTACCGAGCAAAGGCAATGGTTGTGTAACTTTAAAACTTTTGGATGTGACAACAGTTTGTGCAGTAACATCAGTATCAAAACAACCTGAATTTTGTGTATTATCAAGCTTCATAAATAAGGTTTGAAACCCAACTGGTCCAGCATACAATGTACTAAATCCAGTCAAAATAATACCATCATCATGTGCAGGATTAATTCGAGTATAATGTGAACTTCCATTGTTGTATATCTTAGCAGACAATAAATTTCCCGAAGGAGAAAACTTCATAACAGCGTTTTTATTGGGAACCAAACCTGGGGTAAGATAAGAGGCAGTAGCAACACCCACTATTATATTCTCTTGAGCATCTAAATGAATGCTAGACACATTTTCAAATAAATCAGGTGTGCCATAAAATATTTTAAACCAAATTGTATCGCCCACACTATTCAATCGCATCAGATAATTATCTGTAAAGCTTTGAAAATTTGGTTTTAACAAGGTCGTAGAACCAGCCAATATCAAATCACCATTCGACAATTCTTTGACATCAAAACCCCACATGCTTTGCAGCGTATCACCATAACATTTGAGCCATTGTAATGCACCGCTTGTATCAGTCTTCAGTAGAAAAGCATTAAACGTACCCATTGAAATATATCGTCCAGTAACTAAATAGCTTCCATCATTTAAAATTGTTATTGCACTTCCTTCGTCATACTGATTTAAATTTCCAAATGTTTTATTCCATACAAGAGAACCATCTGAGTTAAGTTTAATTAATCCTACATCCGGTGTAGACTTGATGCTACCTGTAAGAATAAAATGACCTGAAGTTGTTTCTTTGATATCGGTTACTTGATCATTTCCATTGCTTAAGTTAAGTAATCGTTCCCAAAGTACATTGCCATTTGCATCCACTTTAGCAATCATACCATTATAATTAGTATAAATCCCCAGGTTACTCATTAACACGTAACTGCTATCATTTGTAACAATGACTTTATGAAAAACATTTGCTGTAGTTTGAGAGTTTCCAAATAGTTTATACCATTGTATTTCACTTTTGCAATTGAGTTTGAGCAAAAAAGGATGAAAAGTAGTTGAAGTGCCTTCACTAGCTAATCCTGCTAAAATATATCCTCCATCGGGGGTTATTTTAGCATCATACGTTTGAAAACTGCTCGCAGAATCTGGTTGTCGAAATTGTTTTTGAAAGGTGATTTGTGCAACTAATTGATTTGTCACAAGCACGACAAAGAAAAAAGAAAGTAGATTTTTCAAATGTGTAATTTTTGTAGTAAAAATAAGTTTTTTAAATTAAAAAAAACAAAGCTTCATTTATTGTGTAGAAAAAAAAGTAAAATTACCATATCAGTCACATTTCATTGCTTTTGAATTATTTCCTTATAAAATGGTTTTTTAATATATTTACATCATTAAAAAAATGCCTTGAATTCATTTGTAAGTATAGAACCACTTGAAGAGGATGAACTTGCTTTCATTCAAAAAAAGCATGATACAGAAAGCAAAGCATACATGTATACCATGAATCGCATGCTAGTCATAGCTTTTATAGTACCACTTTTTGTTGCCATTGTCTATTATATTGTAACTGTCCAACTAACGGATTTAATTCAAGTGTATTTTATTGGTTTGATTTTTTTATTGTTATTTTTTGCACTTGTTGCATGGCTATCTTATCGCCATAAATTGATGAAGTATAAAAGTGATCTTAAAAAAGGCACTAAATGCATAGAACGTGTTACCATTCAATCTGCGCAATATATGCCGCATAACAATACCTATCATTTTTATATTGATAGTTTAGTCAAACTCAGCATCGAGGTCGACGAGTTGTTCTACCATTCCAACCGTCCGGGTGACGAAATCAATATTGAATATGCTCAATTCTCGCACGAGTTTTTTGGGTATTTCTGATTTCGGTTTATTATACTATTTTTACCCAATCCATAAACTGTTCAAATGTCGCCATTTATTTTGCTTTTCTTTGTTGTTGCTTATTTTGCCTTATTGCTTGTTGTAGCCTATTTCACTTCTAAAAAGAGTGACAATGAATCTTTTTTTGTTGGCAATCGAAATTCAAATTGGATGCTTGTTGCATTTGGAATGATTGGGACTTCCCTGAGTGGCGTCACGTTTGTTAGTGTACCAGGCGGTGTCATGAAAAATGGTTTTGCCTATTTTCAATTATCCATTGGCTATTTGTTAGGTTATATTGTAATTGCATACATATTATTACCCCTTTATTATCGGCTCAATCTCACCAGTATTTATAATTATTTAAGTTCTCGAATGGGTATTCAAAGTTATAAAACAGGTGCGAGTTTTTTTATACTCAGTCGAACCTTAGGCGCTACTGCTCGACTTTACTTGGTTGTCAATATTCTTCAAACCGTCATTTTAGAACAATTGGGAGTTCCTTTTTGGGTGACAACATTGATTATACTTGCTATGATTTTGATGTATACGTTTGAAGGTGGTGTAAAAACAATTGTATGGACAGATACCTTGCAAACACTATGTATGTTGGCAGGTTTAGTATTGTGCGTTGTATTTATACTAAACAAGCTTGACCTAAGTATGGGTGCAGCCATAGAACAAATGAGTGCCAAAGGATACAACAAAGTTTGGTTTACAGATCCAAATAGTAAATTATTTTTTGTTAAACAAATACTTGCTGGTGCATTTATAACTATTACGATGACAGGTATGGATCAAGAAATGATGCAAAAAAATATCAGTGTAAAAACCTTAGCCGATAGTCAAAAAAACATGCTCACCTTAGCCATCACTATGCTTGGAGTTATACTATTATTTTTATTTTTAGGCGGGCTACTGTACTTATTTGCTGAAAGTAATGGCGCTGTTATGATCAATGATATTTTCACCATTGGTGAAACCAACGTTGGTAAAGATAATTTATTCCCGTCTATGGCATTACATTATATGCCTCAAGCTTTTAGTATTATCTTTATAATTGCATTAATCAGCGCCTTATTTCCAAGTGCCGATGGGGCTATTACAGCCTTGACTTCAAGTTTCTGTATCGATATATTAGGTATACAACAACGTTCGGATTTGGATGAAAAAGGCAAGAAAAAATTACGTCAAAAAGTTCATTTAGTCTTTGCTACTATTTTCCTTGTTGCTGTATTGATATTTAAATTAATCAATGAGGCTAGCATGATTGATGTCATTTTAAAAATCGCAACCTATACTTATGGTCCTTTACTAGGTTTATTTACATTTGGAATTCTTACCAAACGCAATGTTCAAGACCGTATCGTTCCTTATATTTGTATTGCAGCCCCATTATTAAGTTTCATTTTGGACAAATACCAAAAGATACTTTTCGGCAATTACGAAATTGGGAATGAATTATTGATTGTCAATGGACTCATTACTTTTATTTTGTTGTTTATTTTTTCAAAAGAATCTAAACCTACAGTAGCCTAATGCATATCCTTACATCCGAACAAATCAATACGTATTGCGAACAATTTTCAAGTCCTGAAGACGAGGTTTTGCACGACTTAAATCGTCAAACGCATTTGCGAACTGAATTACCCATCATGCTTTCTGGACACTTGCAAGGACGTGTTTTGAGTATGCTAAGCCATATGATTCGCCCTATAAATATTCTCGAAATTGGAACGTTTACAGGTTATTCAGCGCTTTGTTTAGCCGAAGGACTTCAACCGAATGGTAAATTAATAACCATCGATACGAATCCTGAAACTTCAGCCTTGTGTATGGAATATGTCCAAAAGTCACATCTACATGATAAAATTGATGTGATATTAGGCAAAGCAACGGATTTAATACCAACACTTAATATAACATTTGACTTAGTGTTTATAGATGCAGACAAAATAAACTATGCTTTGTACTTTGACTTAGTGGCAGATAAATTAAATCAGGGAGGGTATATTTTAGCAGATAATGTATTGTATCATGGGGATGTGTTGACCTTAGAAAGCGCAGGCAAAAATGCCAAAGCCATGCATGAATATAATGAAAAAATTAACGAAGACAATCGGTTTGAGTCTGTACTTTTGCCCTTACGAGATGGTATTATGATATCACGAAAAAAATAAGTTTAAAATATGAAGTTTTATATAGCCCCTTTCATTTTACTATTGATGTGCAACTTCTCATCATTTGCTCAAAACGAACAAGATGCAACTGATTATATTGAAAAATATAAAAAGCTTGCGATTGAAGAACAAGTGCGTATTGGTGTTCCCGCATCCATTACATTAGCGCAAGGTATACATGAATCATCTGCAGGTAAAAGCGAATTGGCCACAAAAGGCAACAACCATTTTGGAATTAAATGCAAAAGCACTTGGACGGGAGATACCATCTTACATGACGATGACAAAAAACAAGAATGTTTTAGAAAATATATCAGTCCAGAACAATCGTATATCGATCATTCTGATTTTTTAAAAGGAAGCAACCGTTACAGCTTTTTGTTTGACTTGGAAGTAACAGATTATATCGGTTGGGCTAGTGGCCTCAAACGTGCAGGTTATGCAACTAATCCAGCTTATGTTAGAAGACTGACAGACTTAGTAGAAAAATACAATTTGCAACAATATACTTATGAAGCTTTAAAGAAGAAATTCAGTACTCCAGTGGGTGAAATTGTTCCAGAAAAGGATAATACCAATTTCAAAGTTGTAGATGATCCATCAAACATGTACAAAGGATTGAAAGGTTTTTGGATAACCAAAGGTGAAAGCCTTGTAGACAAAGCTGTGATGAATAATATTCGATACCAACGATTGCTTGAACTCAATGATTTACCAGATGCACCACTTGACCAAGACATGTTTATTTTTTTGGAGAAAAAAAGAAAAACAGGAACAGTAGAATTTCATACAGTAAAAGATGGCGAAACAATGGTTATTATTGCACAGAAAGAAGCCATGCAATTGGAAAATCTTTTCACTTTCAACAATATGAAACCTGGCCAAGAAGCTGAAGTAGGCGAACAACTTACACTACAATACAAAGCCTATGGAAATCCAAAATTAAAAACTGCTCCAGTAGTAGAAACCCCAGCTACTTCAACCACTATAGTGTCTGAAACCAAACCAAAAGAAGATGTTGTTATCATTCAACAAGAAGTCGAGAAAAAAGTAATACCGGAAGTTAGTGTTAAAGAGATTTCAAATCCAGCTATTTTGGATTTAGAAAAAGCGCGCCGAACTGAAGCATTATTATCTGGCAAACCTGTAGAAGAAAAAATAATAGTCCCAGTTGAATCAAAACCAATTGAAATCAAAAAGGAAGATGCAAAACTTGTACAAGTTACTTATGGCAAAACCGAAGAAACACCTAAACCAGTAGAAGAAAAACCAAAGCCAGTAGAAGAACCTATAAAGCCAAAACCTATTTTGCCAAAACGAGTATATAACGAACCAGGCGTGAGTGATTCAGTAAAAGTATTAAAAGAAAAATTTGACCAAATTGTCTATCAACCATTACCAGAAAAAAAGAAAATTGATCCACCTGTAGTGACACCACCTGCCAAAAAAGAAGAGACAAAACCAATCACTCCAACAAAAAATGTTGAACCAAAAACAACTCCAGAACCTAAAAAAACAGATGACAAAAAAGTGACTGGCAAAACAGCTGATGTAGAAAAAACGGCTACTGGCATCAAACGAGAAGCCAAAAAGGAAACACCAAAGAAGGATGTAAAAAAGGACGAAATAACAAAAGGAACCAAGGCTAACCCAAAAAAGGACGACAAATCATCGCCGATAAAATCTAACACCAAAAAAAATGAATTGAAAAAAACACCTTCTAAGCCAAGCGATAAAAAGAAAACTGATCCTAAAAAAGCAGATCCTAAAAAGAAAAAATAAATGAATTCAATACAAGTTCACGACAAAACCTTTATTCCCTATTTATCTTCTGAGGAAATACAAAACCGTATTACTCAATTAGCTCAACAAATAAGTGAAGAATACACCAACAAGCAACCCTTGTTTTTAGGCATCTTAAATGGCTCTTTTATTTTTGCAGCTGATCTATTTAAGCAAATTAGCATTCCTGCTTCAATCTCTTTTATTAAACTTGTATCATACAAAGGCACATCTTCTACAGGTACCGTGATTACTTCAATAGGCTTAGAAGAGGACCTAACAGACAAAGACATCATCATCGTAGAAGACATAGTAGATACAGGTAAAACCCTCACCGAATTCATCCCATCTCTTTCCAAGCAGAATCCCAATTCTATTAAGATTTGTACACTATTACAAAAACCTGATGCTTTAAAGTACCCTTTGGATGTTGATTATATTGGATTTAGTATTCCTAATAAATTTGTAGTGGGCTATGGCTTAGACTATGATGGTTTAGGTAGAAATACTGCAGCTATTTATCAATTAAATACCTAAACAAAATTATTTATTTACTTTTGTCAGAAATTCAACTTTAACAAACTAAGATAATGCAACCAGCTCTTCTAACATTTTCAATTCTATTGACCTTAAGTTTTAGTGCTTGCAATTCTAATTCTTTACAAGATTCTGACGCTTCTTCTGAACGCAAAAACCAATATATCTACGCTCATTTAGAAGGTCATATTCAGGATCAATTTTACTCACTAGATTTAACGATATCAGACACAACTGTATTTGGAAATTATTATCTCGATGATCGAGAGGAACCATTGGATGTTTTTGGAAGCTATCATGTAAATGATTCGCTTTACTTGAATGAAAGTATCACAAATAGATTTACGAACAAAGAAGATGAAAAGTATAATTATTTCGTTGGTAAATTTTCTAATGGTACTTACTCAGGTTTATTTATAACACCGGATACAACATTTTCCTTTGAATTTAAATCTGTAAAAAAATCCAACATTGTAGAATTTGATTTTATTCAAGCTAGCGATTCTGTAGTCGAACCTATTTCACAGAAAACAATTGCACATATTGATTTTGAAAGTCCTATGGTAAAAGACACACAATATGTGTTTTTGCACAACGCCATTTATGCTCTCATGGGAGACACTAATTTTGCAGGTGATATGAAAGGATTTATGAAACGAAAAACTTCGTTAAACTTGAATGAAATTGACACAGCTTCTTTAACCAATATGAAGAAAAAGCCAGACTATTATGCAAATTACAGTGATGTCACTTACAACAAAAATAATCGTGTAATTTTCTCCAACTCAAGCATGAAATTTTCGAATGGTATGCATGAAAGTTTTCAAATAAAGTATTGCACTGTTGATCTTACAACCAAAAAGCAGTTAAGCATCAAGGATGTATTAACTCAAGATGAAATTCAAAAATTGCCTTCACTTTTGGAACAAAAATTTCGTTCTAAATTTAAACTTAATAAAACCGAACCGCTTGAAAAAGTATTGTACTACAATGACAATCGTTTTATGAACGGAAATTATTTTATTACCCACAAAGGCATCGGTTTTTTGTACAACACGCATGAAATAACGGGCTTTTCTTATGGCCCGATTGCATTATATGTTTTGTTTGATGAAATTAAAAAGTAGTAAAACTTTCCTCATCCATTTTTACAAGATGAATTGATTTAAGTTATAAATCAAACTAAATATTTTCATGAAATAACATTGTATTGAGTTACTTGATTTAAAATTTTCAAGTAAATAACCATAAATTATATAAACAATTTTCTAAGTTTTTTATTTGTTAAATCAAGATAAACGAATGATGTAACAACAAAACAGAATTGTGTAACGACACTATCTCCTTCCAATCGCACCTTTGCACCAGACTTAAATACATAAGTCATTAAATACAAATTTATGAAGAATAAAATTTACTTATCTGCCGTTGTCATGTTGTGTGCTACTGCAACAATGTTTGCACAACCTATAACAAAAGATAATAGTGCACAGGTAAAACAAGATGTGGTTATGATTGGTGGAAACTTTGGTAGTTTAAAAACTAATTTCCAAACAAATGCTAACCAAGTTCAATTGCAACTTACACCACGTATAGGTTGGATGTTGAGAGAGCGATTTATGTGGGGGGTATACGCCGATTTTGATTTTCAAGCAGTACAAAATGCGCAAACTCAAATACGTTATGGTGCTGGCCTATTTGCTAGAGCCTATACAGGTAGAGGTGGTACAGAAGGCTATTCCAGAACTAGACTTTTTGGTGAGTTTTCGTCTGGATTTGGTGGGCTTAACTTGCAAGTTGCCGACAAAACCAAGCCAAACTCTTCAGTGAATGGACTAGCTATTGGTTTTGGTGGAGGATTGGCTTATTTCCCTGCACAAAATATAGGCATTGAATTATTGCCCCGATATATATTCAACACTGGTATGGGATCTACACAAGCCCGAGCAGCATTAAATGTAACATTTGGTGTGAATATGTATTTGCCTAGAGCAAAAGCAAAAGAAATGGCTAAAGACATGTAACTCATATCAAAACAATTATTCTTTTGGGTACATAACTTAATTGTCCCCCTTTTAACCAAACCATGTTGTCATAACGTATACCATATACATGATGACATTTTAAAACCCTGACGTATTTTACGTTCAGGGTTTTTAATTTTGGCTTACTTTATTTTAATGTTCGAATTAATTAAATCTTAAAAACTTTGGTTATAAAAATTTCACAAAATAATTCTACAAAAGGCTGAGTTGAACTTGAAAATTTCTTTTAATACTTGATGCTTAAACTTCCTTTCATTTATATTTTAGCTTGTTACATGTTTTTGTTTTCTCCCTGCAATCATTTTCATTTTCCATTTTTCTTCTTATCTTTCACACATGAATAAATCTCAAACAAAACATCCAAAGGCCTTACCTTATTTGTTTTTTTCCGAAATGTGGGAACGTTTTGGCTATTATTTGATGATAGGTGTATTTACACTCTACCTCAAGGATGTCAAAGATGGCTTTGCGATGACCGAAGCAGAATCAGCAGATTTGTATGGTACCTTTATAGCATTGGTATTTTTAACGCCTTTTTTGGGCGGCCTGCTAGCCGATCGTTATATTGGGTACCGAAATTCTATTGTAGCTGGAGGTATTTTGATGGGTGTTGGGTATTGTATGATGGGCATTCATAGCTTGCCTATGCTTTACCTCGCTATGTTTTTAGTCATTCTTGGAAATGGTTTTTTTAAACCTAATATTTCTACTTTGTTGGGCAATGTTTATTCCACAGACGAACATAGACATATGAAAGATGATGGCTACAATATATTTTACATGGGTATTAATATTGGCGCTTTTGTTTGTAATTTTTTCGGCGCTGCCTTGCAAATTATGCTTGGGTGGAGTTGGGCATTTATGGCTGCTGGTGTTGGCATGTTTATAGGTGTTGTCATATTTTTGATTGGTACTAAACATTATAAAGCTTTTGATATCAAAAAAGAAGTGAGTGCAGAGGATATGCCATTTTCGAGAATCGTATTATTGATATTAGTTCCAAGTGTATTAGCAGGTGTATTGGGCTGGATTATTCCAAACAGTATATTTGGCAGTGATAGTACCGACGCTTTTATTTTTGCTTGTATTCCAGTAGTTTATTTTTATGCTAGTTTATACCTAAAAGCTGCTCCCAATGAAAAAAAACCTATAGGTGCTTTGTTGGCCATTTTTGCTGTTGTCACCTTGTTCTGGGCAGTGTTTAAACAAAATGGAAGCGCACTCAACACTTGGGCAGACCGTTATACGAGCAAAGAAGTAACTGGTACTCAAAAAGACTTGTTTACAAAATTGAACTTTTCTAAAGAGATTACCTACGCTAAAGATAGTACTGAAAAATATGATGAATTTTTTAGGTTGCAAAAAGTAGACGGAAAAGTAGTGAAAGAAATCAATTACCCTATTTATTTCCGCAATATGGCTAAAGAAAAATCACCAGCAGAAGGTTCTACAATAAGTATTTGGTCTACTAACCTGAGTCAGTCTATCAATCCAGGTTGGGTTATTTTACTTACACCACTTGTAGTCGCATTTTTTACATTTTTACGTAGTCGAAAAAAAGAACCTACTACACCTACAAAAATTGCACTAGGATTATTAATCTCTGGACTGAGTGCCTTAATCATGTATGCTGCTGTTAAAGCCGGTAGCAATGGTGCTGAGAAAGTCAGTGTTTGGTGGTTGGTAGCAAGCTATGGCGTCATTACCATTGGTGAATTATTTTTAAGCCCGATGGGATTGTCTATAGTATCCAAACTAAGCCCACCTCGTATTACAGCTTTGATGATGGGTGGTTGGTTTTTATCTACTTCTATAGGCAATAAATTGAGTGGCGTATTGGCAAGTTTATGGGATACGTATGAAGATAAAAGCAATTATTTTTTAGTCAATTTTAGCTTATTGGTTGTTGCGTTTTTGTTTATGCTTTTGATCCTACGTTGGCTCAACAAAATATTTAATGAGTATGTGAAGTAGTGAGAATACACTTGGAAGTTGACAGTTGATAGTTGGAAGTTGTCAGTTGGTATTTAAACACTGTAAAGTTTAGAGATAATTTATACAGAAATTATAGTTTCTAAATTCTGTATGGTTTAAAGTAATAATTAAATATTACTATCCTTGTATATGAAACGAAATAATGACCATTCGCGTTGAAATACGATCAATGGCATTGTTGGTAGGCTCGGCTGTATTGCGTTGCAAACTATTGCCAAGTCCATTGCTGATTTTGATTTCAGGCGAAAATATAAAATTAGGATAAAAGAATTCGAAGCCCAATCCTAAATTGTAGCCATAATCAAATGGTTTAACACGTATAATTTCGTCGGCACGTTTGGAACGGGCATTAGAGTTAAAATCATAGTCTATTTTACCGCCTGCAATAGCGTAAAATCGAAAGTTTGTTTGCCTGTCAGATTTAAATTTAAACTCTATTGGTAAACTAAACAATACTGACTCAAAAGAATTATCCAAAACTGAATCTCCAGGAAGTTCAAACTGCAAACCTTTTTCACGCAACATAAAAGAAGGAATAGTACGCACATCGACAAAGTTGCTCAATTTCAAATTTCCGATAATACCCAATTGAAAACCTGGTTTCCACAATGGGGTAATATTCATGATTGTATCTGTGTTGACAAATGAATTGGAATGTAACAATTTGAATTGAGCCGTATTGAAACCGATAGTGATACCAAAATAATACGGTTTATCGCCATGTTCTGGATTGTTCATCCTTTCATCTTGCGCTTGTGAATGCAATGAAGCAAACAGCAATACAAAAAAAATTATTTTTTTGATTGATAAATTGAAGCAATTCCAAAACTGACGTGTTTGCATAGGGGTTGTTTGAATCCGACGTTTTGCAATATTACACACATTTCTTCACCTTCGGGAAAAACTGCGACAGAATTTGGCAAATAGGTGTATGCTTGATTGCTTTTACTGAATATTCGACCAATAAATGGTGTTACGTAACGGAAATAGAAGTGATATAATTGTTTAACAGGGAAAACTTTAACTTTTGAGAATTCTAAAATGATAAATTGTCCGCCGGGTTTGAGTACTCTTCGTATTTCTGATAACCCTTTTTCCAAGTTTTCAAAATTACGAACCCCAAAGGCTACTGTGACAGCATCAAAATAATTGTCATCGAAGGGTAAGTTTTCACTGTCTGCTTTTTGAAGCGTAATGTTATTGTGTAATTTTTTTTGTTCAATTTTTTGTTGCCCAATCGCCAACATTCCTGCTGATATATCTATCCCAATAACAGATTGAGGATTTAGTTTTTGCAAGGCTATCGCCAGGTCAGCCGTTCCGGTAGCTACATCCAATATGCGTTGTGGTTTGAAAGGTTGAAGTATTTTTATAACACGATTTCGCCACAACACATCTATGCGAAAAGACAATAATCGATTCAAAAAATCGTAGTTGTGGGCTATCCCATCAAACATGTTTTCAACTTGTTGCTTTTTACCCAATTCGGAATGCTGATCCGGTACTATCTTTGTTCCCACCATGCAAAGATAAATTTGAAAGATGGTTTCATGAAATTCATCTTATACCATTTCGAGCTAATCAATAGATTCTAACTATATTTTGAGCCCTTTGAATACAAAACAAGCTTAGTTGAACGATAAATCCCATTACATGACTACCTTTGTAGGTATGGATGTAAAATTTGCCGAATTTATTATCAGCAATACGGATGTAACCAAATGCCCAAAACCCGACAAGCCCGAAGTCGCTTTTATAGGTCGAAGTAATGTGGGCAAATCATCGCTAATCAATATGTTGAGTTTAAAAAAAGACTTAGCGAAAATATCATCTACACCAGGTAAAACACAGTTGATTAATCACTTTTTAATCAATAAAGATATGTATTGGGTCGATTTGCCAGGCTATGGCTTTGCCAAAGTATCTCAATCCAAACGAGCAGATTGGACCAAAATGATTTGGAATTATGTCGAAACGCGAAGTAACTTACTGACGTTGTTTGTGTTAATCGACAGCAGACATACTCCTCAACAAAAGGATATTGAATTTGTCAATAAATTAGGCGAAAAAGGAGTTCCTTTTTCGATTATATTTACAAAGGCTGACAAAGAAACCCAAAAAGACGTTAGTGCGAATGTGAGTCAGTTCAAACGTGCATTATTATCTTATTGGGACGAATTGCCAGTCATATTTGTTACTTCATCTGTCAAGCGTTTAGGACGCAAACAAATATTAGATTTTATTGAAAATCTTAGAGATGATTTTTATGCATCATTAAAAAATGAAGCAACTAACTCCTAGTCAGCTGAATTAGAATCTGAATTGTCGGCCATTTTTGGCTACAAACCCTACGAGATCTTTAACTGTACCTAATGTTCCCCATTTGGCATCCATAGCTTTAATTGGAACTTTATAAGTCGTATTAAGCAAGTTTTTGACACTATTGATTTGCTCTTGCGTTTTCAAAAAAGTATTGATAGGTGTAAGTAAGTTTACGCCTTTAATGTCAGCTTTGTTTCCAGTAATAGCAAGTGTTCCTTTAATGTTTGTAAGTAAACTTTTACTTAAATTATACATAAAAGGATTACCCGATAACTGAGAAATTTTAGAAGCTTGAGAAAAACTTTTGTATTCATTGCATGCTGAAAATGATGCAAGACTGAAAGCTAGAAAAACGAGTAGAGTTATTTTTTTATTATTCATAATATTTAAATAAGGTACAAAAATACATAAAAAATTGAAATGCCTTAAATTCTGCTATTCCATATCCCACTTTGCTTTAAGATAGGTTAAGTCATTGATGTTTACCTATCGTGAATATTCGTTTTGATTGTATTTTATCTCAAAGTCTATTGTTGCTGACTTTTTGGTTCTGTCTTGTAATAATTCCAATTTTTCTTAGAGTCTTTTTGGTAAAATCGTTTGCGTTGCCATTTGTAGGTATTACAACTCATTGACAACAAACAAATTAGGAGTAAAAAAAGAGTAAGGTTATTTTTCATATTTTAAATATTAATGTACCATTTTGTTTGCACAACTGCTGCTTGCAAACGCATTCGGTTTGGCTTTAAAGGCAAAACCCATGCCCAATATGTAACCTTTAGCTTCGCTTAGGGCCTCATTGCTTTTAAAGATTGGATTCGTATTGATGTCTGCATGCACTTCCATTTCTATTTTGTGGGTTGCAAGCATGTCGCACAATTCGTAGGCTATGTCTATACTTTTAGCCACCTCCATTATCATTCGCTCTTTTATTGCATAGTTTACAGTAGATTCTTCCTTTTGTATCAACATAAATCCGCCGTTTCCTTGACGCAAAAAAACGATAACCGTTGCAAACTCAGTAAAGGATGATTTGACCTGCGAATCAGTACCAATGCAGACTTTAAGCTTGTTTCCTTTTTCTTTTTCTTTATAAATAAGCTCTTCTACCACTTCTTTGATTGAAGTATGAATCATTTCTCCGTTAAATGTACGCCAAGGCATAGTGCATAGTTTAAGTTAAACAATAGATGAAAAGTAAATATCCAAAGTGGATACCACTTACGTCACTTTAACCCAGACTCAGCATACTTAGCCTTACATTACTCTTTCGTAAACTTCCTCACAAACACCTCATTATTCAATGCTATACGTATCATATACTGACCATTGGCCAAAGATTCTGTGGATAGTGAATGCGATGAAAATCCTTTTGATAATTCGATTGGTTGATTTACAACAGATCGACCTGTCATGTCTATGATTTGCAACATTGCTTTTTCTTGTTTCAGCATTGATATATCAATATTCAATACACCAAACGATGGATTAGGATAAACGGCCATGATACTTGAAGATGTCAATTCAGCTTGAATTAAAATCGTATTTGAGTATGTATACTTGCCATCTTCATCTACGGCTTTCAAACGGTAGTAATTTGCACCTTCCATGATGTGTTCATCATTAAATAAATAACTAGTATTCAAATTCGAATTTCCTTTGGCTACTGTTTGTCCTATTTTTTTGAAATTCATTTTATCGTGACTGCGTTCGATTTCAAAATGTGATACATTTTTTTCGTTGGCAGTTTCCCACTTCAATTCTGCAAGTTCATTGTTGACCAATCGACCTGTAAAATTCAACAATTCAGTTGGTAATGGTGCTGAACAAGGTGAAAGGTAAGTGACATAATTGTAACAATTCAAAGCATTGGAATTTCTGATATAAATCGTACTGTTGATAGGAGAACCCCAACCAGCCCAGCCTAAATCTGCTGCTGTATAACTCGTATTGCTACTCCAATTGATACCATCTGCTGAATACTGTACACCAGCGCAAGCTGCTGGTATACAGTTTGGACTTTGAGGCGTTAATGTAGCTGTTATACCATTGCAACTCACATTTGGAGCCGTTGGCAAATCGTTTACATTGAGTACAACTGGCACACGTGTTCCTTCACAATTTGCAGGATTTCCAGATGATGGTGCTACATAATAAGTCGTGCTTGTACCTGGATTGACAAAAGTCGAAATAGGACTTCCGCCTGAAGCTTGGTCGTACCAAACAAAAGAATTTGCAGAAGGTGCAGATGTTATTTGAGACTCAAGAATAGACAAATCATATCCATACAAATAACAAAAACTTGCGTTTAATGGTGCAGTAGTGATCGCTGGTATAGGTAATACATTGACTGTTGCTGAGCCCGATTTTTTAGGTGGACAAACACCAAACGGTGGTGTGATAGAAGCAATAGTCCAAACACCACCATTAGATACTGTAGTAGAAAAAGGACCAGCGCCTGTAACACTATTGATCGAAGTCGTGTTGACACCATTGCTCAAATTTATATCAAAATTACCAACTAAAGCAGCCGAAGAAGTAATTGTTAAAGGAGCTGTTGCAGGTACACAATAATCGCCATCACCACTTAAGGTCAGTATATCACAAGATGGTATTACAAATGTAGCCGTTGCAGTTACATCAGAAGCAGAGCAAGGTGCTACCGGATCTGGCTTGTAAATAGCTTTCACGGTAATGAGTGTCAGTCCTGCTTGAGAACATGTATCAGGTAGATTGACGCTAATTGTTGTACTTACTGGAGGTGGTGGGCATTGAGAACCAAAACCAATTGTAGAACCATTCCAGTCGCCACCTATATTTGCAGCTTTGGGTGTATAATTATTCAATGCTGTAGTGGTTGTTGTCCACGTATTGGCTACAGTTCTATAGCGTCCTATATTGGTTCCGCCTGACAAAGACCCTCCAGAATTTGTTAAAGAAGCCGCAGCAGGTAAATTCACAGATTTCGCTGTGATGTAATTTCCACAACCAGTAGCAGGTGCATCGTTTGCAGTTACATCTGGCAAAGATTGCCCTCCGCCCCAAATCAAACCATCAATAAGGGTACCAGAGCAATCAAATAGTGTAATTTGTTCGTTACCATCAGTTAAATTCATGATATCAGAACTGACCGGACTAACACTTGCACAATTACAAGTTTCAATATTTAAATCAGGTAAAACTCCAACCGAACAAAATGTACCACCGCCACCAATTAGGTAATATCCATTGGGTGCTAATTTAACCCCTGCAGGAATTGTAGCCGTCCAATCGCCGTCAGATAGTATCCAACCACCTAAATCGACAACTCCAGGACCAGCATTGTACAATTCGATCCACTCACCGCTATTGGGGTTTGAACCATTTGGCGTACCAGGACATGTTCCTATTTGTGGTCGAGGTGCAAATTCATTGATGAAAACTTTTCCTGTTGCAACAGTTGTTGGTGGTGTAACACCTACAGTCGTTATTGCAAATCCCAATGAATTGCCTTGTGTGTATGGATCAAAAGTACTGTTATAATCATATTTCAATTCTACTTGTCCATTGGTACAAACGCCATTGATGTCAACATTAAATTGAACTGAACTTCCTGCGCAAACTACACTTCCGCCAGCTGGTAAAAATGTAGGCATTCCTGGACCGGTTGTCGCATATTGTGCACAAGCAGGATTTCCCAAACATGCATTCGGCACAGCCACTACAATTGGGGTTGGATTAACACAAGTCGTATTTGTCGAAGAAACCAACACTTGATAGTTTGGCAATGTAGGATCTGCATCATTATCGATAATTCCAGCAAAAGAGTTACCACTTTGAGGACCAGCAATGGTTGTAAATGGTCCACCTGTTGTGGTTTGTATTTGTAAAGTATATTCAAGATTTGTTCCTGTTGCGCCATTTAAAGTGATACTTCCTGGCAAAGAACAAGATGCTGTAGGCGAACCCGCAAGCGGTTCTTCGCGCAATACAGTTAGTTTGTGGTACACATAACATTCTTTCGCTGTCGAAGTTACATTGTTTGGTGTAGCAGCAGATGTACTACCCGGACAAGTTGCACAATTGGTATTGGCATCGCCCCAAACAAATTCGTAATTGGTAGTTCCCAATGGTGGTGTTACTGTTGCTGATAAAGTAGTAATACCAGTGGTAGCATTAAAAGATGCTATTGTAAAACTAACTGGACTAGCATTGTTTGTTTTGACATAAGAACCTAAATTACCGGTAGACTGCGTCGCTGTTAACGCAACATTCGTATAATTATTGATTTGATATTCAAACGTGATTGGTGTAGCTCCGCAAACTGTCATGTTTGTAATGGTAGTTACTACTGGCACTGCATTCATAGTCGCTGTCCAAGGTTGGGTAGTATTGTTGATACCCGGTGTAGGATAATCCGCACTTGCAGTACTTGTAGCCACACCACATGGATCTGTACATCCTGTACAAGCTAAGTTCCCTGCTTGTGACCATGTGACTGTTGCTGTATTGTTGCCGTCGGGCAAGCGAGCATAAGAAGAATTACATCCTGATAAGTCGTTACAAATAACGCGACCATTGTACACCAGATCCCCAACAGCAGGTATAGTTGCGCCTGCCAAAGGCGGACATGTCGCAGTTCCTGCAAAGTTTACAGTCAATGCACCAGTGCCATAGTTATTGCCATCGCTGTACATGATGGCGTCCATGATAGCACCAGCATCGTTCATTAGTACTACTCTATCGCCGCTCAATGAACCATTGTTGAAACCACCAGTTCCTACCAAACAGCCGCAACCGCCATTAGCTACGATATCAGTATTTAAAAATATGGTAGATGCATAATTGCCAGTTCCGTATCCAAATCCATCTGGGTTAAGTGTAAATAATGTGTTGAGGGATTTATAATCGCAGGTTGGACACATCATTTGAGATGCATCGCCCACAAGAAGGTACTCTCCGGCACCCAAGATTAAACCTTGGGGGAACGTCAATTGAACATTGCCTCCATTGGTCAAGCGCCAACAGCTCATGTCTTGCGGTGTAGCGCCTATGTTTTTAAATTCGATCCATTCGCCGCCGCCTTCAAAATTTCCAGCATCGGATTCTAATTCGTTGATGACAACTTGTGCAAAAGAGCAATAAGACAATACAATGCCTAATAAGGTAAGTAATACTTTTTTCATGAAATAAAATTTAGTAGATTAATATTTATTACAAAAATCTGTAAAAATTCGGACAAAGGCAAGTCTTTTTTATGATGAAATTGCTATGTTTTTTTATTTAAATCAATGGTTTATTCATTTTTTTCTATTGACTGTTCATCAAAATCCTCAATAAAGGCCCAAATTATTCCAAAAATTAATAACCCTTATCGAAATTTCGATAACATGTATCGAAATTTCGATAGACGCTATTAAAACTTTGATAGACTCTATCAAAACTTTGATAAGGTCTATTAATGTAATTGATAACTGGTATCAAAACTTTGATAACCTTTATCGAAATTTCGATAAGGTCTATCAAAACTTCGATAGCTTCTATTAAAACTTTGATAAGAGTTATCAATTTTTGATGGTTCAAATAATTTTTTCAGTATTTTTGGTATGAAATAATCTACTCATATGTCTTATGCTAACCTTACTATAGGCTTGGACGCAGCCAAACGTCAAGACCTACTCAATCAAATTGCAGCCCTCGAAACTTCTATGGATTTCCTCGTCGAACTGACGGCAAAAGAAAAACGACAACACCTCCGACTTGGCACCACAGCCCAAACCTTTGTGCAAACGGCTCAGGTATTGGCACAACAAAATCAGCATTTGCTACCACCCTATTTTAATATGGCTGCTTTCGAACAGGATGTACAAGATTTTAATTACCTCCGCGATGTATTGATACAACTCATCAAGGTACAAGATGCAGTCCAAAACACTGTGATAGCTCTCGAACAAGAAAGTATGCGTTCAGCCCTCGATTTTTTTAAACACTGCAAAGCAGCCTCCACTCAAAATGTACATGGCGCACAAGAAGCCACAAAGCAACTCAGCCAAATGATGCCCAAAAAAGGCAAATTGAAAAAGAAAATGGAATAAACGAAGCACTTGTTCATAAAATCATCAGTACCTCTTTCTAGATTTATTGTTAAAAATGCGCGGCCTTTAAACTTTATTCAATATTTTCACAGAAGAATTTTTAACCAAACTCAATGAAATTTACATGAAGTGGGTTAAAAATACAGCATTGAGAAATATGAATATCACATGAAAAAACTACTTCTATTTATTGGCCTATTGATATGCTTTAAGGCTGATGCACAACCAGATATAAAGCATAGTATATACCTCAGCGATCATCATTGCCTACTGAGAGGAGCAGAAAACTTTAATATACTAAATAAGGTGATGCAGCATAGTAATGGAAGTATTTATGGGTTGCGTAAACGTCCTCAAAATGTAAATGGTGGAATGTGGGATGTACAGCTATATAGATATAATGCACAATATGATACTATATGGACCAAAATAATAGGGGGTAGTGAAAGTGATGAAATAGAATTTATACATGAGTTGCCAAATGGCGACTTGCTCCTCACTGGTACTACAAGCAGCAACGATGGAGATGTGCCTTATGGGCACACCTATAGTGCTAAGGAAATATGGGTATTGAGGATAGATACCAATGGAACTATACTAAAGGGAGTAACCTTTGGCGGTAGTAATGGTAGTGACTTGCGTGGCACTATATTGAGTAGTGATAATTATATATATATGGCAGGTGGTACCATAGCCACCGATTATGACTTTACAACACCTGTAGGTGGCTGGCTGGATGGTAATGCCTGGGTAGCCAAGATGGATATGGACCTGAATCTAAAATGGGCTCGGGTATTTATAGGTAATGACCTTGACGAAGCAGGTGGTGTTATGGAACTATCTAACAATAAAATAGTAGTGAGTATGGGTACTGGCTCAACCAATATAGAGATGTTGGGGAATCAGGCAAAAAGTGTAGCGGGAGGTGACGGTATTGTATTTTGTATAGATAGTAATAAAAATACCGTATGGGCAAAACGATATGGATGTAGCACTGGTTCCGAACTATATAAATGTGTGGTTTCACCCGACAAACAACGATTGTGTTTTGTAGGAATTAGCTCAAAAGCTGATTTAGATATACAATATCAAACTACACCATTTGAATTTAATCAGTGGATTCTGATTACTGATACGAATGGTACCATACTTCATTCTAAAGCATACGGTGCTATTGAAGGGGCTATGTACCTAAATGATATAGCATGGCATGATAACCATTTGTGGATATTGAGTCGAACACAATTTGGTGGAGGTGATGTTGATTATGCAAGCCCAAACCCAACACGAGAGCGTACTTGGCTCGCAATGATAGATACCAATGCAAACCTAGTAGCAAAGTATTCGATGTATTTTCCGACTGGTAATGTATCTCCTCAAAATTTATTTAAAAGAGGCAATGATCTATATATCAATCTCTTTGCGTTAGCACCACCTGCATATCCGAATAATCCGTTTGGTTGTGACACGAATAGGCTAGTGAATACGATATACAAGATTGGGCTTGCACCCTTATCGATAAGCAATACAGTAAAAGAGCGACGGGATGAACTTTTTTTGCTATATCCTAACCCAAGTAGTGGAACCTTAACGGTCGATATAAATGATGAAAAGCTTAACGGTGGTTATATCTACCGCATTGTAAATATAGAAGGAAAGTTAATGAAAAGTGGCACATGGCCACGAAAGAAAAACAAGTATGATTTGAATATAAGTGAATTTCCTAATGGGCAATATATTCTGATCGTAGAAAATGAAACAATAATTTCTCAACAACAATTTATAAAAATATAAATGCTAGAAAATATTTTTTCGAAAGGGAAAAATCAATTCTAAAAATCCGCAAGTCATTTTTATTAGTATTTCACTACACTCCTCACTTTTAAAAACAAACAGAATAACTTGAAATTGTCTCTATAGATTCAACATCAATTTAGCTGTTTCTTTATCTACATGCAATTGTTGTATCAATGCTTCTAGTCCATCAAATTTTTGTTCATCGCGGATTTTGTCTATACAAGCTATTTCAATAGTTTGTCCATAGAGGTCGGTATCAAAATCAAAAATATGCACCTCAATTTTTAATACCTTATCGCTATCAATAGTAGGTCGGTATCCAATATTCATCATGCCGCCATAGGTATTTGAGGCATGCTTCACTTGCACTGCATACACGCCCGTAGCAGGTATGAGTTTGTAGGCATCTTGCACTACAATATTTGCCGTAGGAAAACCTATAGTTCTGCCACGTTTGTCGCCATCCACTACCAAGCCACTAAAAGTAAAGGGCTGTCCTAAAAACGCAGCTGCTGTTTTGACATCGCCTTGCTGCAAGGCTTGCCGAATACGCGTAGAAGAGATAGCACTGTCTTTAAGCTCTTGTACCGATATTTCTTCGAGCTGATAATTGTACAGATGTTTTTGAGATTCTAATAAATGATAATCGCCCAAACGACCTTTGCCAAACTGATGGTCGTAACCAATAATGATGGTATGCGGATGAAAATGATTGACCAAAAAATCTCGAATATATTCTTCTGCCGATTGCGCTGCAAAAGCCAGTGTAAATGGCACCACAACTAAATTGTCAATGCCTAAAGATGAGAGTGTTTGTATTTTTTCGTCTAAAGTTTGTATCAATTCAATTTGTTTTCCCTGTCCTATCACCATACGAGGATGTGGGTCAAATGTCAGCAAAACGGTTTCACCCCCTATGGATTTGGCTTTTTGTATGATTCTGTCTAATATCACGCGATGTCCTTGGTGCACACCATCGAATGTGCCAATCGTCAATACAGGTTTTTCAAACTGGGGCAAATTTTCTAAATCATAAAATACACGCATGAACCTGTAAACATTTTGCGCAAATGTACAGTATGGATTACAAACCGTAAAACGCTGCATGGGAGGGCATAAAAAACTTAAAATTATGTTGTACTTTAGCGCCATGAAAAAATTTACCTCAACCTTGTTTTTGGTTTTGCTCGTTGGAATGGCATTTGCTAAAAAGAACAAAAATAAATTTGTAGAAATGGAAACCAACAAGGGCACCTTCACCCTTGAAGTGTACAATGATGTACCCAAACATGCCGAAAACTTTCTCAAATTGGCCAAAGAAGGCTTCTATGATAGTTTGCTTTTTCATAGAATCATTCCTAGTTTTATGATACAAGGCGGCGATCCTGAAAGTAAAAATGCTGTAGATGGCCAAATGTTAGGCAATGGCGATGTTGGGTATAAAGTACCTGCCGAATTTATGTTGCCGAAGTATTACCACAAAAAAGGAGCTTTAGCTGCTGCACGTGACAATAATCCAGAGAAAGCATCAAGTGGTTGTCAATTTTATATCGTAGTAGGCAAACCCTTTACCGATGCTGAACTCGATCAAATGGAAGCGCGCATAGGACAAAAATACAGTGAGCAAGCACGTAAAGATTACAAAACTATTGGTGGTACGCCACATTTGGATGCGGGCTATACCGTCTATGGACAAATTGTAAAAGGTCAAGACGTAGTGGATGCTATATCAAATTTGCCTCGCAATACCAGCGACAGACCAGCCGAAAATATTCGTATTTTAAAGGTAAAGGTGAAGAAGAAAAATAAATAGTCAGCCGTATTCTTTACATAATTTAAACGCTCTTAGGAGCGTTTTTTTTATTCTTTTTTTCGCAATGGATCGAGCAAATATTCCAAACCATTGAGTTTGATTTCATACAAAGTACCCAACATAAAGCCCAGTTTTCCACGCGGAAACCCACCTTTGCGCATAAACCATTCCAAATAGCTCACAGGCAAATCGCACAGAATAATTCCCCTGAATTTGCCAAATGGCATTTTCATGGTCACTAGTTCCATCAAGACTTCGGGCTTAATACCGTCTTTTTGTTCTTCTGCAGCTTGTTCTTCGGGGTTTGTGGGTGTTTGATCCATCTTGCAAAACTAAGTATGTATTTTCAAATTTCGATGTTTAAAGAAAAATCATCTAATTTTACAATAGAAATGAAAACACTACTCATTTGCAGACATGCCAAATCAGATTGGAGCAATCTGTATTTAAAAGACATCGACCGCGAACTCAATCAGCGCGGAATGCGAGACGCACCTATGATGGGACAACGATTGTTTAACCGCAAATACAGACCAGATTTGATCGTATCGAGTACAGCAAAACGTACATATCAAACCACAGTTTTAATAGCTTCAGAACTTAAGTTTCCAGAGCAAAAAATAATGTGGGTCGATCGATTGTATCATGCTTCGCCAGCTACCATTCAAGAAGTTATTTTTGGCATTGACAATGCATATAACAACATCATGGTGGTATGTCACAACAATGGCATTACAGATTTTGTGAATCAACTTGGTGGGCATATTACCGATAATGTTCCGACTTGTGGTATGGTTTGCTTTCGATTTGATACCGACCGTTGGGAAGATTATCCGCTGGTCAAACCACAATTTGAATTTTTTGATTTTCCCAAAAATCAAGTTTAGAAGGGGATTGTAATTATACGCTTAAATTTTACTCAAAAGCGCATACTTTTGATAGGTATACTGCATTTCATTCAATGCGAATTTTAATCCTGCACGACCGTCTAAAAAACCGAATTGAAAAATGTAATGTTTTAAAAATCCAAACAAGGGACTGAAAATTTGCTTAAACAAATTGCGAGTTATGCCTTTTGCTTTCATTTGTTGCGCCGATAGCAATGCATATTGTTTCAATCTATTTTTATGGTCAGTTTCATCTTTAAAGGAATAGTGCCAAGCAAATCCATTCAATTTTACGACATTGCTCGATAGAGCAAATGTCAGTTTTTCATGCACCACTTGTTGATCCCACTTCGCAGTAGTTCTGTTAAATAATCTTATCCTAAATTCCTTACCTACAGCGCCATAGTTGAGTATACGACCTTCGTATACTAGCTTTCGTTGAATTGAAAAAACAGTATCTTCAGCAATAGGTTTGCTTAAAATATCTTTGATAGCATCCACCAATTCTTCATTTAAAACCTCATCCGCATCGAGACTCAATATCCAATTATTTTCTGCAAATAAATTGGCTTCATTTTTAGTTGCGGAATATCCTTTCCACTTTATCTTCATGACTTTGGCGCCTGCTTGAGCGGCAAGGGCTTGTGTACCATCTTCACTTCCGTTGTCCGCTACTATGATATCATTGCTGAGTTGCAGTAACGGCGCTATACAACGAGCTATATTGTGTGCTTCGTTTTTGACAACAATGATAATAGATAGCGCCTGCATGCGGTAAATATACATTATAAAAAAAAAATTGTACATTTATGCTATTCAAAAAATACAATAATGGAAAAACCAAAAGTAGCAGAACGATTTCCGGCAGGAATACAAGTTGAAAAAGATAAAAATTATGCATGGTGTACATGCGGACTAAGTGAAAAACAACCTTTCTGTGATGGTAAACATAAAGCCATTGAAGGAATGCCATTTAAACCCATGGTTGTGAAATTTGAAGAGGATAAGGAAGTTTGGTTTTGTCAGTGTAAGCAATCCAAAAATCCTCCTTATTGCGATGGTAGTCATAAAGAATGCGAATAGCATATCAGATAATTTCACTGCTGATTCTAAAATATAACTATGAGTTGTTTTAAGCAAAGCTTACTTTAGCATTCTAAAACAAATTATACTATGCAATATCGTCGTTTGGGTAAATCAGGATTACAAGTCAGTGCCTTATCTTTTGGCAGTTGGGTTAGTTTTCATAAACAAATTGATGATAAACGCGCCGAACAGCTTATGTCACATGCGTATGATCAAGGTGTCAATTTTTTTGATAACGCCGAAATATATGCCTTAGGCGAAAGCGAAAACATGATGGGGCGAATCCTAAAAAAGAAGAAATGGGATCGTACAAGTTATGTCGTCAGTAGCAAAGTGTGTTTTGGTTGGCGTGGCGATGCCAACAACAAACCCAATCAAACTGGGTTAAGTCGAAAGCATGTCATAGAAGCTTGCCACGAAGCATTGATTCGTTTGCAGGTGGATTATTTAGATCTTTATTTTTGCCATAGACCCGATAAGCAAACACCAATTGAGGAAACTGTATTGGCTATGAATACGCTGATACAACAAGGTAAAATATTGTATTGGGGTACGAGCGAATGGAGTGGTGTCGAAATCATGGAAGCACATCGCGTAGCGGAAAAATACCGCATTATAGGTCCTACGATGGAACAACCGCAGTATAATTTGTTTACTCGCGAAAAAGTAGAAAATGAATATCTCAGCATCTTTGAATCTGTAGGTCTCGGTACCACCATTTGGAGTCCATTGGCTACAGGTTTACTGTCTGGCAAATACAATGATGGCAAATCGCCAAAAGGTTCTCGCTTGGGTATGAAAGGATTTGAGTGGCTAGCCGAACGTTGGCTTACGAAAGACAAATTGGATAAGGTAAAAAAATTAGCAACCGTTGCTGATGATTTGTCCATTACGATGGCACAATTGAGTATAGCTTGGTGCCTCAAAAATCCACATGTATCTACCGTTATTTTAGGCGCTACGCAAAAAAATCAATTGGTTGACAATTTGGGTTCAATGGCTGCATTAGAAAAATTGACACCAGAAGTGATGGCAAAAATCGAAAAAATAGTAGCAACTAAACCTATATTACCTGCTTTTTAATTAACTCAATACTGCGTGTAATACTTCGGGACTTTTGAGCTCGCTCATATGGGGTATATGCAACCGAAGGTATTGTATACAAAGCGCAAGAATATTTTTTCGCTGAAGGTGATTGCGTGGCATAGATTCATTAACCGAGGACGTAATATACGAAGCTAAATCTGCAGACAATATTTGGTCTACAGCAACACTTTGCATCATAGGCAGCTGCGCTACAAATTTGCCAAGACTTAAATCGAAATAGACATCTTCAATAGACTCTTTTTGTTGCATCCCAAATCCTAATCGATCGGCGAGTTGGACTGTAAACTGAATAGGAAAGTCTGCTAGTGCCGAATCATCTTCTTGGTCGACATGCTTGAAACAATCATCAAAGAAATCAAACAATTCAATGTTGCTTTCTGGTTCAGTAATCGTCTTGGCTATGAGTTCTGCCATGTAGATCGCAATGGCGTTTTTGACAATACTTCGTTGCACATGTTGGTATAAATAATATACTCGCGCTTCTTTGATGCGTTGTAAATTTTTGTTTGGATGGTGGTAAACGATTAATTCCAACAATGTTGCTGACTGGTAAATATTGGCTTTTGTTGCAGATTTTTTATCTGTACGTACACCATTGACCAAATAACTTTGCAATCCAAAAACAGCAGTATATATATGAACTATAATGCTGGTATCGCCATATTTGATGGAGCGAAGTACAATACCTTTGGTAGAATGTAGCATGGGCTATGTTGCGAAAAGTTATTCGTTATACACAAATTTACCTGTCTTAGTTTCGCTACCATCACTATTGGTTACGAATACATAATACACACCAGTGCTAGGTCGTTTGCCGGTGTAGGTTTCGCCATTCCATGTGGCTTGTCCACCTGTTGCTATGGTACGATATACCAATTGTCCATTGACATCTGTAATACGCACGTCAGCATTTTCAACCAGGCCTTTAATCGCTATCATACCATTGTAGGCACTTGGTACTGGGTTTGGAAATACTAGAAGTTCATCGTTATTTTTACTTCCTTCTGTTGCATTTCCTCTATAAGAAATCAAGCCGGCATTGGTGGCAATAAAGACTTCACCTGTAGTAGGATGTACTTCAATCTTATTAATTTCATTGCTTGGTAATGGACTGTTATCTTTATTGAATTGATGTATAATTTTTTCAGCATCATCGCTGATGAGCCATATACCATTGTTGGTTCCAATCCATTTATTGTTGGCACCATCTACAGCTATTGTTTTAATTGCTTCGCGCTGAAAAAGTAAGCCGGCATTTAAGTCATACTTTACAATTTTCAATTCGGCATCGCATCCAGATTGTGTGAATACACTTTCGGGGCAATTAAATATCCCAATACCATCTGAAGTACCAACCCATAGTTTTCCATTTTTATCTTTTGTGATGCAATAAATTTCATTGTTGGGCAAATTACCATATCCAACTCCAGTAGTCAGTTTTTTAGTTTTGTCATCGTTTTTATTATCAATAGTACCATTATCGTCGAGTACATACAAACCTATACCACGTGGCGCTACCATCCATTTGTGGTTGGCATTGTCTATTTCTATTTGACTCGCTGCTCGCTCACTTGCTGCATATTGAAAAGAAAATTTTTGCCAAGAGCCATCTTTCTTTTTAACCACCAATTGATCTGATGCACCATAGTTGGTCATCCATAAATTTTGTTGATCATCAAATTTTAAATCTACCAATCGAAATGCATTCGGATCACCAATTGTAGGTTGAATGTAAGGTGTATTTTTGTAAACTGTGGCCTGGTTATTAGACATATTGAGTTCCACTAAACCACCGCCAAACGAAGCAGCAAAAGCATGTCCTGAAACTGGATCAATGGCAACATCTAATATATCGAGAACCGTATCCATACTAGCAGTATTGTTGTAACGGTTAAACCACGTCCATTGTCCATCTTTCAGTCTGGAAAAACCAGCCGAGCTAAAGGTATAAATCCAATCGCGTTCTGCACCGCCGGATACATAAACGTCATTGTTGTAAATGCTGATATTGTATATGGTATTGTCAAAAATAGAATTGGGTCGTATCAATTGGCGTTCGTTGTAATTGATAACACGTGTCATGCCTTGCCAAAAATCAGCAACCCAAACCTGATTGGGTGAATACTCCACAACATCCAATGGATTGACTTGTATAATAGAATCTAGTATAGTTCCATTTGCATCAAATACTCGAATGCCTCGATTGTTGTTGTCAGTTTCACATAAATAAAATTTCGTAGCACCAGTGCGACAACGAACTATCTCTGAACTGCTGCTATAAATAGGTGTAGTCACATTGCCATTGACTCGGTAAAGTGTATCAGTAGATGCACAGTACAGTTGGTTTTCGAACGAAAAAACAAAATCTAAACCACCATTGGTTGATTTGGTCCAGTTCGCAAAATTTTGCAATACGGGCGTATTGACATCGGCTGTATATAATCCATCGCTTGTAGCAGCAACATAATTATTGTTGTATATAGTTAGGTCTTTTATTTTAAGGATTTCAGAAGCTGCTTGTAAGGTATATGTTTCTTTAATTTCTCGTTTGTTTGGATCTAAAACTACAATACCAAAATCGGTAGAGAGATAAATAAACTTATCTTTGAATAAGACATTATTGATAAGCTTACTCCCTGTGATATTTAAGTTTTTTATATCTGGAATATTGTAGAAAACTTGATCTTTCAGTAGGTCAATATTACTATTTTGGTAAATGATAATCATAAAGCCTGATGCTTCATCGTAGCGCAGTTGTCTAACACCCACATCGCTCAGTCCATTGACTTTGGAATATGTTGTAAACTCATTGCCTCCAATAGAGAAGACATAAATATGATTACCTCCAGCATAAATTCGATCACCTACTTTTTCGATACTATTGACTGATGTGTACGAAAAATGAGTTTGCCAACTGCCTATAGGTACCTGCTGTGCTATAGCAGGAAAAAAAAGTGTTGTGAGGATGAACAAGAAAGCCAGTGTTTTCATTTTTTTCAAAAAAATCATAATGTGTTTATAAACGTCTAAAATTAAAGAATATTATCGATTCTATTATAAAAATTGAACGAGTAGCTATCATTCCAATCGTATGTGGTATATTTGGCCTCCGTATGTGGCATAATTTATCCGTATTTATTTTACGTTTTAGAATTCCTGTTTTAGCTGTTTTGCTATTACTAACCCTTGTCATGGGCTTTTTTGCTTCAAAAGTCAAAATGAGTTATGAAATGGCAAGTGCCATTCCTACCGACAATCCCAAATATGTAGAATATCAAAATTTTAAAAAAATGTTTGGTGAAGATGGCTCGATGTTAGCTATCGGATTTGATCGCAAAGATGTATTTCAGCCTGCTTTTTTTAAAGCATTTACTGATTGGCAAAATAAATTAAAAAATGTGGATGGCGTTGATAATATGCTCAGCGTACCAACTGCTATTACAATTACAAAAGTGGAACAAGACAGCAGTTCGAAATTACGTACAACTACAATATTTGATGGGCCCGACTTTGATTCCAATGTAGCTACCTTTTTGAACTTACCTTTTTACCGCAACTTATTGTACAACCCCGAAACGGGTTCATACCTCACTGCGGTTTACATTAAAAAAGAACATTTGTTTTCCGAAAAAAGGGTCAAGGTGGTACAAGATATTGTAGCGCTCACTGACTCATTTGCACAAGTAAATCAAATGGAAGCCCATTACTCAGGTTTACCTTTTATTCGTACACAGTTTGCCGAAAGTGTCAAATATGAGATGCGTCTTATCTTGCTTGTCTCTTTATTATTGACCTCTATCATTTTATTTTTATTTTTCAGGTCATTTAGTTCGGTGCTTTTTTCAATGTTGATTGTCATTGCAGGTGTAGTTTGGGCTTTGGGCTTCTTAGGATTATTTCAGTTTAAAATTACAATTCTTTCTGCCCTTATAGCACCTTTGTTAGTCGTCATCGGATTGCCTAATTGTATTTACTTTTTAAATAAATACCATACACAGTTTGCGATTTATAAAGATAAAAAACTGGCTCTTACTGCCATGGTCGATCGAATGGGTGTGGTTACTTTGTTTACAAATCTTACGGCTGCTATTGGTTTTGGCGTATTTTATTTTACGAAAAGTCAAGTATTGAAAGAGTTTGGGTTGGTTTCTGGTTTAAGTATCATGGCTGTATTTGTGATATCACTTTTTGCTATACCGGCTATCTTTAGTTTTTTACAAGCGCCTCAAGAAAAACATACACGCTACCTTGAAAACAAAACCTTAACCAGCATTTTGCTCAAGTTTGAACATTGGGTATTTAATCATCGTAAGATGGTCTATTTATTTTGGACATTACTCATTGTCATTTCGGGTATCGGTATGCTCAACTTGCATTCAGAAGGACATATTGTAGATGATTTACCCAAGAAAAATAAAATCTATACCGATTTAAAATATTTTGAAAAAAATTTTAACGGTGTCATGCCTTTAGAAATCGTTATTGATACGCGCAAAAAACAAGGTGCAATTAATTTAGGTACTATAGCCAAAATAGATGAATTGACTTCAATGCTTCGCGAATTTAAAGAGATGTCCAAACCGTTGTCCATGGTGGAAGCCATCAAATTTGCACGGCAAGCATACTACGATGGCGATAGCTCCAGCTATGGTGTACCAAATAGTTTTGACATTGCATTTTTGTTGCCTTATCTCAAAATGAAATCGGATGGGAATCAAACCCAGATGAGTAAAATAACCAATTCATTTACGGATAGTACCAAACGTTATGCACGTGTGAGTGTAAGTATGGCCGATATAGGAAGTGTAAAATTGCCTATCCTCTTAGACAGTATCAATAAACGTGCGGTCGAAATATTTGACACCTCTCGATATTCGATTTCGTATACTGGTACTGGTGTTGTATTTCTCGAAGGGAGCAAATTCATTATCAGTAGTCTTACAGAAAGTATCTTATTGGCGTTGTTGATGATTATTGTTTGTATGGCATTTTTATTTCGATCATGGCGTATTGTGGTTATTTCTATCGTTACCAACTTGATACCATTGATTATAACAGCAGGCGTCATGGGCTTTTTTGGTATTCCGTTAAAACCTTCAACTGTATTGGTATTTAGTATTGCCTTAGGTATTGCTATCGATGTCACAATTCGGTTTTTGGTCAACTACAAACAAGATTTACCGAAAAACAATTACGATATTCAAGAAACAGTTAAACAAACAATCCAAGAAACAGGAATCAGCATTATCTATACGTCGCTCATTTTAGCAGCAGGTTTTGTGGTATTTTTGGTTTCGCAGTTTGATGGTACCAAAGCATTAGGTTACTTAACAGCTTTAACCTTGTTTATGGCTATGATTACTAACTTAACCATTTTGCCAGCACTTTTAGTCTGGTTTGATAAGCAAAAGAAAAAAGGGTAATTTAAATTCTAAAATCTCAAGGTGCGTTTTAGATCACGTTCAGCATCTTTGGCTTTAATGCTATCTCGTTTGTCATGCACTTTTTTACCTCTAGCCAAGGCTATTTCTAGTTTAGCATAGCCACTTTCACTTAAAAAAATACGAAGCGGGATAATCGTAAAACCTTTCTCTTTGGTTTTGGCTTCAAGCTTGCGCAATTCCTTTTTGGTCATCAACAGTTTTCGATCACGGATCGGATTATGATTGTTGGCAGTACCAAAGGAATATTCGGCAATATGTAAACTTTTAATCCACAATTCACCCTGTTGCAAAATACAATAACTGTCGTTAAAACTGGTTTTGCCTTGACGCATCGATTTAATTTCGGTACCGAGCAAAACCATACCTGCCGTAAAACGCTGTTCTATGGCATAATGAAACGTAGCTGATCTGTTTGAAATTTCCTTCATGTCGTGGTGCAAATGTACTATCTTTTTGTGAAGCGTTCAATGCAACAAATGCGAATGATACACAATAGTTTAGCATTCTGAAATAGTGAAATTCTATTTTTTTAAAGTACTTTCATGCCCTCAAAATAATTTTGGATGTCAGAAACGCACTTTTTACCATTTCGGCAAGCAACTATAGGCCACGACCAAACCTTCCCCTCTCCTTTCGGCGAACAAAAAATGATTTATGCCGATTGGATAGCAAGTGGTCGATTATATGCTCCAATAGAAAAAACGCTATTGGAGGATGTATTTCCTTTTTGTGGCAATACCCATACCGAGACTTCAATTACAGGAACCCTGATGACCAATGCCTACAATGAGGCCAAAGAATACATTAAGCAACAAGTCAATGCAAATGCGAATGATGCCTTGATTTTTTCAGGTACAGGCATGACGGATTCAATCAATAAATTACAACGCATACTTGGATTACGTTTACCAGATACGAGCCGATTGTACATTCCTGATTTTAAGTCCAAATGCCACATCGAAGAGGACAAACGTCCTATTGTGTTTGTGACCCATATGGAGCATCATTCAAACCACACGTCTTGGTTGGAAACCATAGCTGATGTCGAAATTATCAATCCTGATGAACAAGGTAATGTCGATTTAAACCATTTTGAAACTTTGTTGAAACAGTATCAGCATAGACCACTCAAAATAGCATCAGTCACCGCTGCTTCCAACGTCACTGGATTAATTACACCTTACTATACCATAGCCGAAATGATTCATCAAATTGGTGGTTTGTGCTTTGTCGATTTTGCATGTTCAGGTCCGTATGTCGATATCGACATGCATCCTGCTGATGAAGGTAAATGTTTGGATGCTGTGTTTATTTCTCCACACAAATTTCTAGGCGGACCAGCTACACCAGGTATCATGATACTCAATACTGCTTTGTGTCAAAATACAATTCCAGACCATTCAGGAGGCGGTACAGTGCGTTTTACTACACCGTGGAAAACACATGAATACTATGCCAATGTAGAAGATCGTGAAGATGGTGGAACGCCTGGTTTTTTGCAAGGCATTAAAGCATCATTGTGTTTCAAACTGAAAAAAGAAATGGGTGTAGCACAAATACTACATCGTGAAATGCTGATGTTGAAAAAAGTATTTCAACAGCTCAAAACGATTCCAAATTTGCATATTCTTGCTTCAGAAGTGGAACATCGAATTGGTGCAATTTCGTTTTATGTTGATGGTTTACATTTCAATTTAGGCGTAAAACTGCTCAACGATTATTTTGGCATACAAGTGCGTGGTGGATGCGCTTGCGCTGGTACCTATGGTCACTATTTACTCAATATTGATCGTGACCAATCGACTGAAATATTAAACCAAATCAATCAAGGCAATTTGTTTGTTCGTCCTGGTTGGATACGTTTATCTATACATCCAACGATGACCGATGTAGAGTTGGATACGATATTGAATGCTATCGCTTACGTAGCCGAACATTTTGAAGAAATGGCCAAGGATTACACTTATTTACCTAAGAAAAATATTTTTAAACACAATACTTTCGAATCTTCGTTTGAAACAAACTTCTTACATAATTTGTACGAAAAACCGTTTTAACTTACACTTTCAATTGCTTGAATATAAATATCATTCAATTGCTTACCTACAGCATCATAACTGTATCGTTGTGATGCACGCTCAGCTATTTGTTTGTTCGAATATTGTGCATAGTTGTCTATCATATCCTGCATAGCTTGTGTGAGTGTTGCAACATCGTTGGGAGGAACAAGTATACCATTGTTATCATCAATCAACTCTTTGACACCACCGACTGCCGAAGTAATCACAGGCAAGCCACAACATAGCCATTCGAGAACTGCACAGGACTGGGTTTCGTTGAAACTATACAATATTCCTGCATGTGCTTCCTGCACTTGTTTGGCTACCTCAGCATAGGTCATTTCGGGTAGAAAATGTACACGATTTATAGCCCATTTTTTACCTTCTATCAGTTTGGTGTTTTTCTTTGATGTATTGCCTACAATTACAAGCTCCACGTGTTGTTGTTCTTTGGCAAGTTTGGCAAAGGCTTGCAGTATGCCAGGTATATTTTTGATATCATCTCCATTGGATACATGTATAAATCTAAAGCGGTCTTGCGGCTTATTTTCCTTTGAAAAAAACAAAGATGTGTTTACCACATTGGGCACTACTGTAAAAGCTTTTTCGCAGACATGCGTATTCATTTCGTTGCCTAAGCTTATACTTACAGGCAATAGATTTAAAGCTTGTTGGAGAATACGCTTCGTGAAAAACTTAAAAAAATAATTGCGCTGACTGTAGCGATCCTTGACTTCGTTGTTGTAAATACCGTAATGTTCGGTAACCAAGAAAGGTAATTTATATATCCTTTTCCATCGAAGCGCTATGAGACCACTTTTTATGGGTATGTGAACATGGATCAAATCGGGCTTGCCTTTGCGGCTAAAATAATCGTTGATAAAGGATTCATGCAATTGAAAAAAATCCTTTAAACGAATAATTTTATGTACCGCTTTACTGTAATAAATGGTTTCGCGCAAGTGTGCATTGGGATGCGTAATGACACATTTATCCTCCTGTGCATCTACAATATGCACTACATCGATATCTGCATACCGCGAAGCTGCAATAGCTTGGCGCTGTATAAAATCGCCTGTGAACCGATCGATTTCGTTCGGATACCAACTACACAGCCAAATTATCTTCTTGCGCATTCTGTATGTGAAAGTAAGAAAAAAAGAAGATATGCAAACATCAAATGAGGAAGAAAAATATTGTTGCCAAGCTTTGACTTACGATTCTGCTGCTTCGCGCTATCTGCGGCGCAAGGCGCTCGCGTCTATCGCGGCTAAAATTAATGGACAT
>Ga0247831_1000674_pt1 | contig 73449 bp, 77 predicted proteins | sample LaCruzMarch2015__9_FD_192406 | JGI IMG/M metagenome (GOLD analysis project Ga0247831, IMG submission 192406) | Freshwater microbial communities from meromictic Lake La Cruz, Castile-La Mancha, Spain - LaCruzMarch2015_1m | ecosystem: Environmental > Aquatic > Freshwater > Lake | place: Spain...
CGCGTTGTTGGCCTCTTTGAAAGTGAAGACGTTCGCTCATGGTCTGGCTGCCTCGTGATTGCGACGGATCGAAAGCTGAGGATCCGGAGTTCGAGGGAATAGGCACCCTGTCTCTGCTTTTTAGACAGAATTAACGGAATTAACGGAATTGGAAGAAGAGGAGAAATGCTGCTGCTGAAAAAAAATTTTAATTTCGTAAATTGCTTCGCTGCGCTTCGGTTGTGCTCCCTGCACCAAACCTTCGAGTGGCCCCTCTGACGAAGCGCTGTCGCGCTGGTTTTCCGTCAATAACCTCCCTGCTTCGGCTTGACATTAGCTCGAATTGAGCCGAATTGAGCACATATGGCAACTATCAGCAAAACCGAGCTTTTTCGTGCCCGGATTGATCGAGGGCGCAAGGAGCGAACGGAGGCGATTCTCAAGCGCTATGGCCTCACACCTGGGGAAGCGGTGAATGTTTTCTTTGCAAAGATTGAGGAGGTGGGAGGCCTTCCCTTCGATTTGCGTCCGGAGTCCGACGAGACGCGGGAGCTGATGGACAACCCCGGCTTCTTGGCGCACTTGGCTCGGATGAGGGAAGGAAAGGTTCGCTACACGGAGGCCGGGAAGCTTCAGGAGTGAAATTCTCCGACCAAGTCGCCGCCGCGCTGAGATCGCTCCACCCCGAAAATCGCCAAGCGATTCGCCGTGCCTTGGCGGATCTGGATTCCGGCAAAAGGCGTGACACGAAGGCGCTCCGGCCTCCGCTCCAGGGATTCTCGAGACTTCGGGTCGGGAAATACCGGGTGATTTATCGCCGCGACCCGGGGTCGCATGCGATCATCGTCGAATATTTGGAAGAGCGCAGGACGATTTACGAATCATTTCCACCAAGCTCGTAAGCCGCGCTGCGCGGGACATTTGTCACAGAGATTTTAGACAGATCCGAGGCGAAGCCGAGACAGACTGTTCCGAAGGAGCGGAACAGTCTGTCTTAGCCTGCGGCTTCGGCTGAAAACTCCCCTGCTTCACCGTTCGCTGAGGAGGCGGACGAGGGAGGGTTCGTCTTCTTCGATTTGGGGGAAGCGTCCGATTTCTTCGCTGACGAAGAAGTTGTCGTGGGCATCATCGTTGGCGGTTGAGACTTCGCCGATGATGCATTCGTCGGATTCCGGCCAGAAGGCGTGGTAGATGCCGGGGGTGAGGGTGACCCGTTCGCCGGCCTCGAGGACGACGATGTCGCCCGAGCCAAGTTCCCGCCATTCGCCAGCTTGTTTGAGACGGACCGGTGTTCCTAGTGCGGTGTGTTTCGGGTGTCCGGCCCAGACCTCGACGGCGAGGCGCCCTTGGCGGCAGATGATGTCTTCTTTTTTCTTTTTGTGCGTGTGGAGAGGCGTGACCTGCTTGTGCTGCGAATACATCAATTTCTCACAATACTCAGGCTCCTCGGCGAGGTTGATGAGGACGAGGCCGAACTCGGCGAAGCGACCGAGGCCGAGGTCGGTGATGTCCCATTTCGGATGCGGGGGAAGCGTCCATCCGCCTGCTTGGAAACAGGCAGACGCAGCGCGGAAGGCGGAATTAATTTCGGATCTTTTCATTTCGTAAACTGGAGGTTGGGGAAGGCCTTTTTTGCGGCACGTCGGGCAGCGGGATCCCATGCGTCGTCAGAGACCCAGCGCGAAAATCCATGGAGCTCCGCAAACCGGACCGGTGCCGTGGACTCCCACTTTGTGGCATCGGCGAGCAGGACGCCATGACGGGCCGAGGCCAAGATGCGGGCCTTCATCCGGCTCTCGGTGAGTTCGGTCGTGAAGGCACCTTGCGCTGAAACCGCCGTCGCGCCAAGAAACGCCCAGTCGGCACGAAGTTCCTCCAGAGCCCGCAGCGCCTCGGATCCGACCAGAGCCCCGCTGATCGGGCGCAATTCACCGCCCGGACAAATCACCTGAGCGCGCGCCGAGAGGGCCACTTGCAAGACAGGGACGGAATGCGTGATCACGCGCACCGACGGCCTGGCAAAAAGGAACCTCGCGGCCACCTCGCACGTCGTTCCGGCATCAACCCACACCGAGGCCCCATCCGGCACCAAGGCCACGGCCGCCATCGCCACCTGACGTTTCGCCTCCAGGGCCCGCTCGGTCCGGGATTCATGCGAAGTCTCGCCAAAGAGAAAAGTCGGATGCACCGCAGCCCCATGCCGCCGCACAAGAATCCGTTGCTTTTCGAGAGAATCCAGATCCCGCCGCAACTGGGCCGCCGAGACACCGAACCGCTTCGCCAACTGCGCGGTCGGCACGCTCCCCCGGGCCTCCACAAGACGGGCAATCTCCCGCAACCGATCATGAGCGATCATGCGCGAACGCTATCGTATCGCTCGATAGGCGTCAAACCGATTGACCGTGACGATCAACCACTGACAAATTTGCCTAATGCCCGGGATCTTTTTAACCGCCGATTGACGCAGATTTTCGCAGATTGAAGAAACATGGATTTTGGTTTTTAAGCCGGCCAGCCGAGCGAAAGGATTTCCCCATCATTTCGGAGCCCCACACTCCACATTCAGGGCCTTGTCCTCTACGCAAAAAAAATCTGTGGTTTTTACTGCTGGGTTTTAACCGCCGATTGACGCAGATTTTCGCAGATTCTATGGAAGAAGATCAGGAAAGTTATGCCGTAATTGGCGCGGCGATGGAAGTCCATCGGGAGCTGGGAGCGGGCTTCCTGGAGGTTGTCTACCAAGACGCACTTGCTGTGGAGCTTGATTCGCGGAAGATTCCCTTCGAGCGGGAAAAGCTTTTGCAGGTTCGTTACAAGGGAGGGTTATTGCCTAGCTTTTATGAGGCCGACTTTGTCTGTTTCGGCTCTCTCATCGTGGAATGCAAAGCGATCTCACAGATTGGCAATCCGGAGACCGCCCAAGGGCTGAACTACCTTAAAGTCACCGGACTCGAACGAGCCATCATCATCAATTTCGCGAGACCCTCGCTGGACATCAAACGCCTCGCGCTCTCCGCCAAAAAAATCTGCGGAAATCTTTTAAATCTGTGGTTTCTACTGCCGGGGATTCTTTAACCGCCGATTGACGCAGATTTTCGCAGATTCCAGAGACAGGAATTGTGAATGTTGGAGAGTTCTCCAGCAACTTTCATTGGACATCCGCTCGACGATTACACCTTCACCACTCCTCCAAAAAATCTGCGGAAATCTATTAAATCTGTGGTTAAAACTCTCTTCGGCGGGCGAGAACGGCCCGGAGGAGAGCCAGCCAGACTCGGGGGCGGGTGACGCGGACGCGGGGGGTGGATGGGGAGTTCGCTAGGAGGTCGAGGGTTTGGCGGCCGAGGTCGGCGGGGAGGGCGACGGAGGCGCGGAGGAGGCGCGAGCGTGTGGCTGCCGCGTAGGCGGTGCCGGCGGCGAGTCCAGCCCGGGCGCGGGAGATCTCGGCCTGGACGTCATCGGGAGAAACATACATCCGGCCATGAGCCGCATCGGAAGCCCGGTCGCGGAGGATATTGACCCGCTGGAGGGCTTCCCCAAATTCGCGGCCGAGCACGCGCATTTCAGTGGCAGGAGATTGGAATGGGTCCGGGAGGCGGGCGAGGCAGAGATCGGTCCAAAATTCCCCCACGCACCCGGCCACGAGATAGACGTAGCGTTCGAGTTCCGCCGGGCTCAGCGGACTCGGGGATGGGAACCGCTCGATATCAAAAATTTGCCCGTCCCGAATTGTTTTCCATGTCGTTTCGATGAGCTCGCGGTCGGGGGAGGCCGCAAGGCGGGCGAGCAGGGCTGGAAGCTGATCGAGGAGGGCTTGTTCGGCGGCAACGGGAACATCAAAGCGCTCCGTTGGCAAAACATCCGGAAGGCTTCGGAGCGCACTAATGCGTTTTTCCGCCGGAACGTCGGACGAGTCCGAGATCGTGTCCGACGCCCGAGCGAGCGCGTAGGCCAGCGAGAGTGATGGACGCACGGCTGCCGGCAGCAGGCGCAGGCTGAGAAAGAACGAGCGCGAAACTCCGGCCAGCAGGTGTTGGAATTCCGGATTCGTCAAGGCGCGGGCGTCTCCAGAGTCACGGCAAGACGAGTGCCCGCCGGGATCTCTTTCTCAGGCGTGATGGCGATGCGACGATCGGGAAGTATTTTTAGAACAACGCCGGTGAGTCGGAACGAGGAATCCGTGGCCGAGGAAATCACTGCCCGCTGGCCCGGGGCAACCGCTTCCGTGCGCGCGAAATTCGCGACAATGAGGGATTGGCCGTCGATCACTTCGACGGCGGCATTATTTGTCGAGGTGTGGAGCAGAGAATACCGCCACATTGTCCCGAGGCACGCGAGCAGACAAAGACCAACAAGCCCAAGAACAACGAAGCGGCCGCGGGGCTTGAGTGGCGCGGCGGGCGGCATGGGATCAGGCACCAAGGGCAGACTCGAAGTCCGCAAGGCAGGCACGAATACCCCTCTCGTCCCGGAGGAGTGAGGTCCCGACCAGCGCGGCATCGAAGGCGTTGGTTAGCGAATCGATCGTCTGCGGGGAGATCCCACTCTCTGCTACCCGGATTGATCCCTCGGGGAGCGCTTCCGCGAGGCGGAAAACCGAGAGATCGAGGCTGAAGTCCGTCTCCGACGCGCCGCCTGCTGCGACAAAGCCCGAGTCGGATTTGAACTTCCGGCTATTGATCCCCACCACGCGGGCTGAGGCCGGGAGTTGGGTGATCTCGTCTTCCGTGTGGACTTCGAAAAGCGCCTCCATCCCGAGCTCAAGGGCCAGCGAGTGGAAACCCGCGAGGCGAGCGGGATCGAGAACATTTGCCATGAGGAGAATTGCATCCGCCCCAAACGCCCTCGCCTCCCGGATCTGATACTCGTCGACAAAAAAATCTTTCCTCAGCACCGGCTGGGGGACCTGATTCCGGATCGGAGCGAGGCGCTCGACCGACATCCCGAAATGCCGTTCATTGGTCAAAACCGAAACGGCGCGGACGATGGGGGATTCCGCATACACGAACGCGGCGTCCGCAACATTTTCCCGGCGCATCGGGCCGACACTCGGCGAGCGTTCTTTGATCTCGGCGATGAGGCCGAATCCGCTTGCCAGCGCGCCCGCAAAACCGCGCGGCGGCGGCGCGTCCGCACACATCGAGCGAAGATCCGCGACCGGACGGCGGAGCTTGGCAGCAGCCAATTCCTCGCGCACGTCTTCGAGGATCGTGTCGAGAACTGTCTTCATCCTAAAAACCACAGAAGGTTTAACCGCAGATTAACGAGATTCACGCAGAGGGAAGGACATACACCAGAAACGGACATTCCGGTCTCTTCACCTGTGAGGTGAAGGGATGAATGTTGTGCAATGAGCTTACAGCCAAATAAATATCTGTGACAATCTGCGTTCATCTGCGGTTTGTTGGATCATCCCTCGGAATCCAGCGACATGTTTCGCGGGTAGCTTCCAAGGACTTTGACGGCCCGGCATTTTTTCGAGAGCTCGCGAAAAAGGTCCGAAATCTTCAAATCCCGCGCGTGACCATCGGCCTCGACAAAGAAAAAGACATCATCGCTGCCCTTCATGGCCGGTCGGCTCGCGAAGTGGCTAAGGTTCATTTCGAGTTCCTTGAACGGCTCGAGGGCGGCCACGAGCGCGCCCGGCTTGTCCTCGATCCGGAGCATCAACATCGTATGGTCTTCGCCCGATGGGGAATTCGGGGTCTGGCCGAGCACGAGATAGCGCGACGACTCGCCCTCCTCGGTATTCACGGCAAGATTGATCTCCGCACAAACGGAGAGGTCGGATTCCGCCAGCTCGTCGAGCGTCTGGCTGATGAGTCCGTGCCCCGGATCCTCCAGCGGGACGACGCCACAGTCCGCTCGATCGGCAGAGACCTCGCGGAAAATCGCGCTGATCTCCGGCGCGAAAGTGTAGCGGACGCTAGAGCCAAATTTCCCGAGGGCCGCTTGGTGGGTCGGGCTTCCTGCCGGGCCGAGGCAGGCGATGGCGACGTCTTTCTCGAGGGCGAGCGATGCCGACATGATCTCGCGGTAAATCGCATGAATCGCCTCTGGCCGGAGCGGGCCCTCGCTGCGGGCAACGAGGCTGCGGAGGAGTTTCATTTCGCGGTCCGGCGAGTAAATGGGAAGGCTGTCTCGGTTCTTGATGACCCCGATCTCACCGGCAAGCCTCGCCCGCTCGTTCAAGAGGCGGAGGAGTTCGGTATCGAGCGCGTCGATTTTTTCGCGGAGGTCGCCGAGCTCGCTCATTTGGGTTCCTCCGGGGCTTCAGAAGCCGGGGTTTCCGGAATCGGCGCATCGTCTGCCGGAGGAATCGATTCGCCAACGGGAGGCTCTGAACCGTCAACGGGGGCGAGGGGTAATTCGACCTGAGGCGATGGTTCCGGACGCGGAGCCTGCGGGAGCGCGATCTTGCGAAGCTCGGCGGCATTCGGCAGATCGTCGAGGTCCTTCAAACCAAAATGCTCCATGAAATGCTGGGTCGTCTCGTAGAGGAGCGGGCGACCCGGAATATCGGACCGGCCGGCAATGCGAACAAGGCCGCGGTCGAGGAGGGTCTGCATGACGCCGTCGATCGAGACTCCGCGGACGGCCTCGATATCCGCCCGGGTGATCGGTTGGCGGTAGGCAATGATCGCCAGCGTCTCCAAGGCCGGGGCGCTGAGTTTCGCCGGGCGATTCTCGGGAAAAATTTGGCGGAGCCACGGAGCGAAGGCCGCGCGGGTCACGAGTTGCCAGCCGGCGGCGTTCTCGCGGACCTCGAAGGACACCCCGGCCGCGGCATATTCTTCCTCCAGCAGGTGGATGGCTTCGGTGAGTTGCTCGGTGGTGATTTTTCCGAAGTCCGGCACCGAGGAATTTTCGCCCGCTGCGTTCGCCGCGCCCTTCAGGATCGACGTGAGCTCCTTCGTGGAGACCGGTTTTTGCGAGGCGAAAAGAATGGCCTCGATGACGCGGTGGAGCGGGAAGGCGGGTTCGTCGGTCATACGAAAATTGGGACAGCCGTCTCCGTGCGGTCGATCCAGATGGCTCCGAAGTGACCATCCTGACGAACGCGGATTTGCTTGAGGCGGATCAGCTCGAGCATCGCGAGGAACGTGACGACGATCTCGGTGCGGCTGGCCACATCGGCGAATAGCTCTTCAAATTGCATGGACGTCCCACTCGAAGTGACCCGAAGAAGATAGTCAATCTTTTCGGAGACCGTGAAGTTCTCTGCAAAGATCTCGCGGAGGTCCTCGGGTTTCTTTTCGAGGCGCTTGAGGATCTTCTGGAAAGCGTGGATGAGATCAAAAATCCCGACCTCTTCGACAAGGAGGGTCTCCGCCGGCGCAAGGTCCGGAGTCACCGGCACGCGCGGGAAGAGGTTTTCCTGGAGCACGGCTTGGTCGCGGAGCAGGGCAGCGGCTTCCTTGAATTTTTTGTATTCGATGAGCTGGCGGATCAGCTCCCAGCGGGGATCATCTTCGTCGGCATCCTCCTCCGCCATCTGCTGATCGACCGGGAGCAATGTCCGGCTCTTGATATAGAGCAGGTTCGCCGCCATGACGATAAACTCGCCCGCGAGGTCGATATTGAGGACCTGGAACGCATCGAGGTAGCTCAGGTATTGCTTCGTGATACGCTCGATCGAAATGTCATAGATATCCACCTCATCGCGTTTGATGAGGTAGAGCAACAGATCGAGCGGCCCCTCGAAGACGTCGAGTTTGACCTTGTAGTCTTCCACTTAGCGCCTCGTGTATCCGCGCTTCTCGCCCTCGCGGGCGAGCTGGCGCACGTGCTTCACACGCTCTTTCGTCCGGGTCTTGTGCTTGCGGAGCTGACCCGAAAGTTTGTCCACGACCTTGTCGATGGCGGCATAGAGATCCGCCTCGGCATCTTCGGCGTAGATGTCCGGCCCCGGGAGTGCGAGATGGACCTTAACGACGAACGGCTTTTTTTTGCTCTTGTCGTGAAGGAGAACGATGTGCGCGGCAAGGATATCCTCGCCGTGCCCTTCCAAGTGCGTGACCTTGTCGGCAACAAATGTGTGGATGGCGCCCGTGAGGACGATGTTTCGGGGGCTGAGGTGGATTTGCATACGAGAACTGTGGCTCGGAGATCGCCTCGCCGCCAGCAAAAAGCGGGCCGGCGGGAATTACGGCCCGGCTGGGGCGTTCACGAATGTCATCCCGCGCTTCTGGCGTTCCAGGAACTCGTCGGCCAGCGCGAGGTAGGCGGCAGCGCCGGCGCCCTCGGGATCGTGCTCAAAAATCGTCCGCCCATGGCTCGGCGCCTCGGCGAAACGGACGGTGCGCGGGATGACGGTATCGAAGACGACTTCTTGAAAATGGTTTCGCACTTCCTTGACAACGGCTGGATTGAGATTCGTCCGGCTGTCGAACATCGTGAGGACAAGGCCGGTGATCGAAAGGCTGGGGTTCGCACCGCTCGCGCGGATGCGTTCCGTCACATCCATCAGGAGGCCCAATCCCTCGAGCGCGTAGTATTCGCACTGAATCGGAACGATGATCTCATCGGCGGCGGCGAGGGCATTTGACATGAGGATGCCCAGCGAAGGCGGGCAGTCGAGCAGGGCGACGTCGAAGGCATTTTGCTCGCGCAGGTCGGCCAAGGCGATGCGGAGCTGGAGGATGTGATTTTCCATGCGCGCGACCTCGATCTCGGCACCCGCCATGTCGAGATCGGCAGGGATCGCGGAGAGGTTCGGGATGCGCGTTGGAAGGATCAGCTCGCGGGCATGACGCTCCCCGATGAGGGCGTGGTAGATGCTGCCGAGGGAGGATTCTTTGAGCCCCAAGACGCTGCTCGCGCTCGCCTGCGGATCGAGGTCAATGAGGAGGACCCGGACGTTCCGGAGAGCGAGGGCAGCGGCGAGATTCACGCTCGTCGTGGTCTTTCCGACGCCGCCTTTTTGGTTCGTGATGGCAATGATCTTCATAATGGAAATTATCGTTTGGAATAGTAGTTCACCAAGCCCGCAACGACGGCGTCGGCATACTCCCGATAGATGCTCTGCCGCTGGACGCCGCCGAAGTTCCGCCTCCCATCGTAGTCGCCTGCTTGGATCCTGGCAAAGACAGATGCGTTATTCATCACATAGGGCTCGAGATAAACAACCGGGCAGGTAAAAAGACGGTTGGCGAGAAGGTTTCTGGCCCAGAGGTAGGGATTGTCGTTCACCCGAACCACAGACCCGCCGCGATAGACGTAGGGGGGCAGGCCGGTCGCCTTCGCCATCGAGGAAGCGACGGCGCCGCTCACGGCCACTTCCTCATTAAACGAGCGGTTCAGAAGCTTCACGAGCATATCAAGCCGCTGGTCCTCATACTCCAACTCCGAGCGCGACCAGGCACCGGTCACGAGGAAATGGAGGTGGTTGTCCGGGACAAGCTTGGGGTCTTTTTCGTTCCCCCACGCCTCCGCATTAAAATGCAGACAGAGCACGATATCCGGCCGGATCGATTCGTTAACCAGCTTCGCCCGCTGCCGGATCTCGCTGGCCCGATAAAATAGGCGTTCGCTTTCCTTCGCCACGGCATTCGCGTTAACGGCCTCGTCTTTGTTCCGGAGCGATTGGGCAGCGGACTCGCGGAGTTGGCCCGGACGCTGGGAGGTCACCGGGCCAGGCTTCGAGCGGGTGAGAAAAACCTCAGCTCCGAGCGCGGTGAGGCGCGGGACGAGCATTTTGGCGACCTTCAGTGTCATGTCGCCCTCGGTGACAGGCGCGGAGTTTCCGATCTGGAACCACCGCTCCTCGATCTTTGCCCATGGCCCCCCGAGGTGTCCCGGGTCAATCGCGATCCGAAGTCCGTTGAGGGGCTTTCCCGGGAGGAGCGGGGGCAGGGACGGGCGGGCCTTCCAGTAGCCAGGGAACGGCTTGGCGGATTCCCGGTCTTTCGCAAACCGCAGGAGGTAGGGGGAACTCGATCCATTCGTGCGGATAAATGCCCCCTTGTCGGTCACGTCAATGAGCCCCGCTGCCGCTCCATTGGGAGCGTAAACGCGGTCGAGGAGCGTTTGAAAATCCTCCTTCGTCATCGTCTCCTGATACGGATTCAAGCGCGACCAATCCGGCTTCGGCGCGAGCGGGCTGACCTTTGCCCCGGCGAGGCAAGCCGTGGCCAAAATCAGCAGGAGGGTGGAGGCGATCTTATTCAATTCTTACTTTTTTAAATGCGTTTGCTGCGAGTTGCGATAAAAAGCTCGGATGATCCGTCTTCTTTTTCTTGGTGATATCGTCGGTGAGCCCGGTCGAAACGCGGTGGTCGAGGCTGTTCCGGTGTATCTGAAAGAACACGGGGTAGACTTTGTTGTCGTTAATGGCGAGAACGCCGCCGGGGGTCGCGGAATCACCGGCAAGATCGCGATCGACCTCCTCCGTGCTGGCGTGGCGGTGATCACGACTGGCGACCATGTCTGGGATCAGAAGGAGACGGCTTTTTTCATTGCGACCGAGCCCCGGCTCCTCCGGCCAATCAACTATCCCGAGGGAGCACCCGGCCACGGCAGCATCGTGCTCGCGACAGACAAGGGAAAAATCGCGGTAATGAATGTCCAATGCCGGACGTTTATGCAGCCACCACTCGATAATCCGTTCACCGCAGCCGAAGCCGAAGTCGCGCGGCTCCGGAAGGAAACGCCCGTCATTTTCGTGGATGTGCACGGGGAAACAACGAGCGAAAAAATTGCGATGGCGCGTTTCCTCGACGGGAGCGTCTCGGCCGTCGTCGGCACCCACACGCATGTGCAAACAGCCGATGAACGCATCCTTGCCGGCGGAACCGCATTTCTTTGCGATGCCGGGATGTGCGGCCCGTCGGACTCGATCCTCGGACGCGAACCCGAGCCAATCATCCGGCGGTTCGTGAAATGTCTGCCCACGGCATTTCCGGTGGCGAAGGGACCGGTCCATATTTGTGGCGTCCTTGTCGAGATCGACCCGGCGACCGGTCGGGCGCATTCGATCAAACGGATCAACGAACGGGCGCGCTGATCGCGACGTTTTCTCCCGATGCCGACCGCGACTTCCGAAGATCTCCGCCGACTCCTCAGCAATCTCGGCGAGGCGATTCGCGATGCAGTCCTCGCCGCACGCGTCGGACGCTCGGCAAGCGAACTCTCCCTCGTCGCCGCTGAGCAAGGCGGCGACACGATCTACGCGGTCGATCAATTCAGCGAGGCGGCGATCATCGATTGGTTCGGGTCCCGCTGGCCCAAGGAATGGCCCGTGCAAGTTGTGATGGAGGGTCTGGAGGACGATCTTTGCTTCCCGGCGGGAACGGCGGTTTCGGAAACTGATTGGAAGTGCATTCTCGATCCCATCGACGGGACGCGCGGCATCATGTATGACAAGCGAAGCGCTTGGGCATTGGGAGGGATCGCTCCGCAGCGCGGCGACGCAACGATGTTATCCCATATCGTTGCCGCGAGCATGACGGAGATTCCGACCTCCAAGCAATGGCGGGCCGATTCGCTGAGCACGACGACGGATGGCCCGCTCGTTGGCGAGTCGCTCGACGTCCGCACCGGACTCCGCTCGCCGCTGGATGTCACCCCCTCGTCCGCCACGTCCTTCGCACATGGATTCTCCTCCTTCGCGAAATTTTTCCCAGAGGGCCGCACGCTCACCGCACAGATCGAGGAGCGGCTCTGGGATGAGTTAATCGGCCTGAACAGCACGCCGTCCCCGACGGTTTTTGATGATCAATACATCAGCACGGGCGGGCAATTTTTTGAAGTCCTCACCGGACACGATCGGCTGATCGCTGACATCCGTCCGCTCGTCTTCCATTGTCTCGATCTGGAATCCTCGCTCGTCTGCCATCCCTACGATGCCTGCGCGGCTTTGATTTTGCAGAAGGCCGGGGTCGTTTACGAGCATCCGCTGGGAGGTTTTCCCGACGCACCTCTCGATACCTCCACTGGCGTCGCATGGATCGCCTACGCCAATCGTTTTCTTGCCGACACCGCCCGGCCGGTTCTCCAAAAAATTCTCGCCCAGTTTTTGACATGACCCGCGAACGCCTCCTTGCGCAGGTCGGTTCAACCATCCTGCGGCTCCTGCTCTCCACCATCCGCGTCCGGATCGAAGACAGGCCCGGAATGCTCGCCGGCGCAGTTTCCGGCCCGGTTCTCATCTGCTTCTGGCACAACCGAATTCTCGGGATCACGGCGGCATTTGACCGCCACTATCCGAAGCGTAACCGGGTCGGCGTGACCGTGTTGACGAGTCCCAGCAAGGATGGAGAGATCCTCGCGCAGTTCGTCGCGGCGTTCGGGATGGAATCCGTCCGTGGTTCGAGTTCCCGCCGGGGCTCACGGGCGTTGCTCGAACTCGTCCGCTTGGTTCGGGCCGGTCGCGATATCGCGATCACTCCCGACGGTCCGCGCGGCCCCAGATACTCGCTCGGCCCGGGAGTGATCCAACTCGCTCAAACGACCGGAGCGCAGATCCTCCCCGTCCATGCCAGTTTCTCCCGGAGTTGGCGGATGAAAACTTGGGATGGCTTTATCATCCCGTTGCCATTTTCCGAGATTTCCGTCACGATTGGAAATCCGATGATCGTTCCGACAGACCTCGACGAACCGGGATTCGAAGCGGCACGGAAAAACCTGGAGGATCTTTTAAAAAATGGTGCGGATTGATGGCGCGGTAGTCGCAGCGAAAGTGATGGAAGAAACCAAGAGCCGCACGGTCGCACTCATGGCCCGCGGAGTCTGTCCCGGCTTGGCCGTGATCCTCATCGGTGATGATCCCGCCTCCCGCGCGTATGTTCGCTCGAAGGATAAGAAGGCAGCGGAACTGGGATTCCACTCCATCAAGAAAGAACTTCCCGCCGACACCTCGCAAGAGGAAGTCCTCGCTCTCGTGGATCAACTCAACCGCGATCCAGCCATCCATGGGATTCTCGTGCAGTCTCCGCCACCACCCCAGATCGACGAGGCGGCCGTCGTCCGGGCGATCGATCCCGCGAAAGACGTGGACGGATTCCACCCAGTCAATGTCGCGAAGCTCGCGATGGACGATCCGACCGGATTCGTTCCCTGCACACCGCTTGGATGCCTGCGTCTACTTCACGAGGCCGGCATCGAGACCGCTGGACGCCGCGCTGTCGTGGTGGGCCGCAGCATGATTGTCGGCAAGCCAATGGCACTCCTGCTCATGCGACGCGGGCCCGGCGGCGACGCGACCGTGACAGTGGCCCACTCCCGCTCGCGGGATCTGGCTGCCATTACCCGTGAGGCGGATATCGTGATCGCGGCCGTGGGGCGACCACATTTTCTCGGCGACAAGCACATCCGCGACGGCGCTGTCGTGATTGATGTCGGGATTAACCGAATCGAGGACGCCGCTCATCCGCGAGGCTACCGGCTTGTTGGCGACGTGGACTACGATGCCGTGGCCGACCGATGTGAGGCGATCACTCCGGTTCCGGGCGGAGTGGGACCGATGACGATTGCCATGTTGATGTCCAATACAGTCACAGCAGCGGAGCTCCTCCTCTCAGCAAGATTATGAAAAACTCTCCTTTCATTCACGACGACTTCCTTCTGGAATCCCCCGCTGCCCGGGAGCTCTACCACCGTTACGCGGCCGACCTCCCGATCATCGATTACCACTGCCACCTCCCGCCAAGGGAAATTGCCGAGGACATCCGATGGGCGAACCTTGGCTCGCTTTGGCTCGGGGGCGATCATTACAAGTGGAGGGCGATGCGCTCGGCGGGAATTGCTGAGCGGTTCTGCACCGGGGATGCAACGGATTGGGAAAAATTCGAACAGTATGCGGCGGTGATGCCCAAGTTGCTCCGCAACCCGCTCTACCATTGGTCGCACCTCGAACTGGCGAGATACTTTGGAGTCACCGACCGGTTGCTGAATGCCGAGTCGGCCGTTGGAATCTACGACCACTGCAACGAACTTCTCGCCAGGCCGGACTACTCGTGCCGGGGGCTGATGAAAAAATTTCGGGTCGAGGTTGTTTGCACGACCGATGATCCAGTCGATTCTTTGGAATTTCATGCGACGATCGCAGCAGATCCATCGTTCGGAATTCAAGTCCGCCCGACCTGGCGTCCGGATAAAGCCCTGAGCATTGACAAGCCCGATGTCTTTTCCTCATGGCTTGCGGCATTGGAGCAGGCTTCTGGCGTGAGCATCACCTCGCTGCCAGACCTCATGGAGGCCTTGCAAAAACGGCACGATTTTTTCGGTTCGTGCGGGTGTCTCCTTTCTGACCGCGGCGTTGATACGATCTGGTCCGACGATTGCACAGAGACCGAGGCCGCGCGGATTTTCGCAAAGGCCCGGGCAGGTTCCGCCGTCACGTCGGACGAGTCGGTTCGCTATAAATCATTTCTCCTCCACGAGCTGGCCGTCATGGATGCCAAAGCCGGATGGACGATGCAGATCCACTACGGCGCGCTCCGGAGTGCGAATAGTCGCATGAAGCAATCGGTCGGTGCCGACACGGGATTCGACTCGATCGGGGACTGGCCGGTAGCATCTGGCATGGCGAAACATCTGGACCGCCTCGACCTCTGCGGGAGCCTGCCAAAGACGATCATCTACAACCTCAACCCCCGCGACAACGAGCTCGTGGCGACGATGGCGGGAAATTTCCAGGATGGCGTCACCCCGGGGAAAATCCAGTTCGGGAGCGGTTGGTGGTTCCTCGACCAACTCGACGGCATGACCCGCCAGATCGAGGCCCTCTCGCAGCTAGGACTTCTGAGTCAATTTGTCGGAATGCTCACCGACAGCCGATCGTTTCTCTCCTACACGAGGCACGAGTATTTCCGCCGCCTCCTCTGCAATATTCTGGGGAGCGATATCGAACGCGGGCGTCTTCCCAATGATACAGCGCTCGTCGGCCAAATGGTGTCCGACGTCAGTTACCAGAATGCACGGCGCTACTTCGGATTTTACAAGTAGTCCCGCCTCCGACTCAGCCACCGCTCGTAGGTCGTTGCCTCTCGTCCGACAAGGGCCTTGCGAATCAGCCTTAGGATCTGCGCTCGAATGGCCGCGTGATCCCAATCCGGAGGGTGGATCCCAACCCGCACGAGATCGTTGCGCGCTTCAGACCTCAAAACGCAAGGATTCCACCCGAGACTGCAGAGCCTCCTCCACCTGGCACGAACGCTCCAGACCAAGCTGCGCGAATGGGAGACACGGTTTGTTTTCAGGTCGTTAACAGTCCCGATTCGCGTGGTGTAAGCGAAGCCCTCGCGACGGACGGCGTCTTCTGCAGCGGCGCCGAGCAGCCATGCCGGCGCAATGAATCCCACCGCCGAAACACCGCAATCCTCCAAGGCCCGGCGACCTCGCCGAAGACGCTCGGAGGCCTCCTCCTCTCGCAGATCAAAAAACTCACCCTCTCCGGCCGTGTAGGACTGGGTGACCATTCGCTTCCAGACTCCATCCGATTCCACCTCACCACGGAGATGATAAAACCCATGCAGCACGGGCTCGTGACCGAGATCACGTTGCGCCCTGAGCCACTCCGAAAATCCTAGGTCGGACGAAATAAGACCACGGTGATGATGGTCGGGCACGATCAACAGCGAAGTTTGGCTGACCCCGGCCTCGGCAAGGTCATCCAAGATCGCCCGAGCGCGCACCATCGTCGCCGGGCTCACGTCGTGGATTGAGACAACCAGCGACCTGAGGCCGGAAAATGATTGATTTAGCACGGACGGAAGCACTTTTTGCATTTGCCAATCGATTATGGTAAAGGAAAGGTTGCACTATGTCAGAAGAAAATCCCAAGTCGCCGCGCGAAAACCGTCCCGGCCCAAATGGCGGCAACGATCCACAAATGAACTGGCGGGGGCTCGTCCTCTTCTCCGTCGCGCTGGCACTCATCGGTGGAGCATTCCTTTTTCGCGGAAACAATTTCGTCCAGCCCGAGCTGATTCAATATCCGCAATTCTTGGAACTCGTCTCGGCTGGCAAAGTCGTCATCGCGGCAGACCAACCCCTCCAGCTGGTCGTTGAGGAGGGTCGCAATACCCAATACTTCGAAGGCAAGGTAAAACAAAAGTCCAAGACGACCGGCCAAGAAGAAGTCGTCCCCTTCCGCACTCCGATCTTCACGCAGTTCAACGGGTCCGAGATCGAGCAGGCCCTGAAGGCCGCAAATATCACCCCAGCGATCACGCCAAAAACTGACTACCTTGCCTCGGCGATTCTCAGCTTTCTCCCGATTATTCTCTTCCTCGTCATCCTCTACTTCTTCTTCCGCTCGCAGATCAAGATGGCGGGCAAAGGAGCGATGAACTTCGGAAAATCCAAAGCCCGCATGATGTCGAAGGAAAAAAACCGCATCACATTCAAAGACGTCGCCGGCGTGGAGGAGGCGAAGGACGAGGTGCAGGAGCTGGTCGAATTCCTCAAAGATCCCAAGAGATTCCAAAAACTCGGCGGAAGGATTCCGAAAGGCGTGCTCATGGTCGGCTCGCCGGGAACCGGCAAAACCCTCTTGGCCCGCGCCATCGCGGGCGAGGCGGACGTGCCGTTCTTCTCGATCAGCGGGTCGGATTTTGTCGAAATGTTTGTCGGTGTCGGCGCCTCGCGAGTGCGCGACATGTTCGAGCAGGGGAAAAAATCCGCTCCCTGCCTGATCTTCATCGACGAGATCGATGCGGTCGGCCGGCACCGCGGCCACGGCCTTGGCGGAGGACACGACGAACGCGAGCAGACGCTCAACCAACTCCTCGTCGAAATGGACGGCTTCGACACCCAGGACGGCGTCATCATTATCGCAGCGACGAACCGCCCAGATGTGCTCGACCCTGCGCTTCTGCGTCCGGGCCGGTTTGACCGTCAGGTCACGGTCAGCCTTCCCGACGTGAATGGCCGGGAACAGATTCTCAAAGTTCATGCGAAGAAGGTGAAGCTCGCCGAGGGAGTTGACCTCGGGGTTTTGGCCCGGGGCACACCCGGCTACTCCGGCGCGGAACTGGCGAATGTCTTGAACGAGGCTGCCCTCCTCGCGGCCCGCAAGGGGCGTCCGGCCATCGGCCAGAGCGAGCTCGAGGAAGCGCGCGACAAGGTCCGCTGGGGCAAAGAACGCCGCAGCATGGCCATGAGCGAGCGTGAGAAAATCTCCACCGCATGGCACGAGGCCGGCCACGCTTTGATCAACGTCCTCCTGGAGCACACCCACCCGCTCCACAAAGTCACCATCATTCCTCGCGGCCCATATCTCGGGGCGACGATGTATCTTCCAGAGGGCGACAAATACTCGACCCAACGGAAAGAAGCCTTGGACCTCCTTGCCGTCATGATGGGCGGACGCATCGCGGAGGAAATGTTCACCAACGACGTGTCGAACGGCGCCTCGGGCGACATCCGGCAGGCCACGACGCTGGCCCGCCGCATGGTCTGCGAATGGGGGATGAGCTCGCTGGGGATGATTAGCTTCAGCGAGGGGAACGACTACGTTTTCCTCGGCCGCGACATGGCCCGCAACCGCGAGCACAGCGAGGCGACGGCCCAGCAGATCGATGCCGAAGTCAAACGCATCATCGACGAGGCCTACCAACGCGCGACCGAACTCTTGGAAAAAAATCGCGAGAAAGTGGAGATGATTGCCAAGGGCCTTCTCGAATACGAGACGCTCGATGCCGAGCACGTTCGCGACATCGTTCAATTTGGAGAAATCCGGAACCCTCCGAAAATCGAGGTCGCTCCGCCACCGCTCCCTCCGCCACCGACCGATTCGGCCCCCGAGCCGCCAGAGCAGATCAAGCCGCAGCTTCCACCGGGCGGGTTCCCCGCGCCGGCACCGGCCTAGGCGGAGCGCTGGAGTTCAAATCCGAATGGTTTCTACTCCCGCCCATCCGACATCCCGCACCGGTCCGCTGGTGCTCGCCGCGCTCGCCGGCTGTCTTTTTCTGACAGCTTGCGGCGGCGGGGGATACGACGGATATAAATTCAAGCCGTATTCGGTTCGCGGCGAGACCTACTACCCACTCGCCCCTGAAGAGGCGGTGGGCTACGTCGAAGAGGGAGTCGCCTCGCACTACGATGAAAGCTTCCTCTACTTTTTCCCGGGGAAGACCGCGATCGGCGAAAAGCAGTATCCGTGGACAAAATCCGCCGCGCACAAAACCCTCCCGCTGCCTTGCAAAATCCGCGTCACGAATCTTCGTAACGGACGAAAAAAAGTCCTCCGCGTGAACGACCGAGGTCCATTTATTGAAGGCCGCACGCTGGATGTGACGTCCGCCGCGGCGAAAGACCTGGGCTTTCACAAAGCCGGACTCACCCCAGTCCGCATCGAAGTCCTCAGCGTCGGCGACGGCCGCTGGCGGCTTCGCTAGCCTCGCAATCGGGACGGGCAATTTCGTAGTCGCGGAGATAGCATCCCGGATCTTCGGCCCAGGGGTTTCCGTATTTATGAAATGCCCGCACGCGAAATCCCCCGCCGCAGACTTCTTGGAAGCGGCACTCGCCACACCGCCCCTCGAGCCGAGGAAGTCGATCGCGCAGCCCACTCAAGAGCGGGTCGTCCTGACCGTTCTCCCAGATCGTGCTGAACTTTTGCTTCTTCACGTTTCCCAACGTGTAGGTCTGCCAGAACTGGTCGGGGTGAACATTTCCCTGGCTGTCGATATTCGAGATTCCTAGGCCTGACGAGTGTCGCCCACCCCCGTTCCATTCCAAGAGCTTCCAAATCTCCGCCGCACGCTCGGGGTCCCGTCGGCGGGCCATCATCCAGAAAAATGCGCCGTCAGCCGGCTGATCGACCGTGAGCACCTCCCGAGTCACGCCAGCACGGCTCCATCGGATCACCGCATCGCCAATCATGCGCAAGGCCGCGCGGGCCTCAGAGGGTGGCAGGAGCCCGAGGTCCGCCCCTCGCCCGCTCGAGACCAGATGATAAAAACAAACCCGAGGGATCTCCTCGTCTTCAATAAAGTTTAGAATTTCGGACAACTGCCCAACCGTCTGGCGTGTCAGCGTGAGGCGGAGGCCGACTTTTTGACCAGCCCCGCGGCAGTGCCGAAAGGCTTCGACGGCTTTCTGAAACGCTCCAGTCCGTCCACGAAATTGGTCATGCACTTCCCCGATCCCATCAAGGGAAATTCCGACATACGTGATCCCAAGGTCTTTCAGACGGGCGGCCGCGCTGGAATCAATTCTTGTTCCGTTGGTCGATACGGTGACCCGGATCCCCCGACTCACGGCATAGCTTGCCAGTTCGAAAAACTGCGGGTGGATCATCGGCTCGCCACCGGAGAGGAGCAATGCCGGGACTTGATACTTCGCCAAATCATCGATCAAGCGAACGCTCTCATCGAGCGTGAGCTCGCCCGGGTAGTGCTGCGAGGTCGAGTCCGAGTAACAATGAACACACCGGAGGTTGCAGCGTCTCGTGATATTCCAGACCACGACAGGCTTGCGAAGCGAGGATTTTGCAGGTGCTCCGGGGCCTTCGCCGTAGCGGAGGGCATCGGCCGGCTGGTCGGCGCCGCAGAGAAGTTTGGTCAGGTTGATCATGAGTGGGTGTTCGCAGGTTGATGGAGACAGCAAGGGTCTTCCGCGAGGTAGTCGCCGCTGAGCGCATACGCCCGCGCTCGCGATCCCCCACAGATCCTTCGGTATTCACAGCGCCCGCATTTGCCCTGCAGACGGTTCGAGTCCCGCAGGGCTCGGAAGACTTCAGAGCTGCGATAGACGTCGAGCAAATTGTCTGTGCGGACATTCCCACACGTCAGAGGAAGGAACCCGCTCGGCTGGATATCGCCCCGATGCGAGATGAATACAAAGCCGCGCCCGTCATTAGTCGGAGCGAATTTCCACGGCACCGCTTTCCGCTGTCCTGTTCGCTGCCTTTCGATAAGCACCCGTCGGAAATGCGGACCCTCGGTTGTTTTCACGGGAATCCCAGATCTCTCCTGAAAGTCCGCCAACCTATTCCAGAGACTTTCCGTCTCCGCGGCATCGAGCATCTCCCCAGCCTGAGCGCGACCAGTGGGGACCAGAAGAAAGATGCTCCACATTTTTGGATTCATCTCGCGGATCACGTTCTCAAAGGCATCCCACTCGCCGATATTTGTGCGCGAGAACGTGGTATTGATCTGAAATTCCATTCCCACCTCTCTGGCCTTCTCGCGCGCCTTTTGAGTCCATTTCCATGTGCCGGAAATCCCGCGAAATTTATCGTGCGATTCCTCGCTGGCGCCATCGAGGCTCAGCGACATCCGCTCGACGCCTGCGCGCCGGAGCTCGGAAAAATCGCGATTCAGCAGCCGGGGTGTCGCACTCGGACTAATCGCGACGCGGAGCCCTCTCGCCGTGGCTTGGCTCACGATGTCTAGCAAGTCCGGACGCGTGGCGGGATCACCCCCGGTGAGGATAAAAAACTTCGGGCCGATTTCTGCGACTTGATCCAAGACATGCCCGACCTCGTCGCGGGTTAGTTCCCCGGCATCGCGCTTGGGCTGGGCAACAGCCCGACAATGCCGGCATGCGAGCGCGCACCGTCGAGTCACTTCCCAAATGATGATCACGGGCTTTTCTTCGAGCGCGGAGAAGTCGAACATTTGCCCAACGATCTCCGGTTTCCACCGCCACGTCTTTGACCGAGATCAACCAATCTTGATCCGGAATCGGTTTTGACGAGAGCTGGAGATGCCGGTATTATCGCCCGTATGGTAGAGGAATCTGGCGCAATCGATTGGGAGCAAATGGACATGATTGCGGACGGGTATCCGCCGGAGTTTGTTGAAATCCTGCGCGAGTTCGTCGCGGAGATCCCTCCCATGTTAGACTCTCTCGTCGCCCTTGAAGGGACCAAGGACATGGAGAAAATTGGCAGGGTCGCCCATCAGATCAAGGGAAGTGCGGCGAATTTTGGATTCCGCGGAGTGAGCTCCGCCGCCGCCGAGATCGAGATGCTGGCGAAACGCGGTTCATGGGAAAACGGAAGCACCCTCATCGCTCAGGCCCAGAGGGATTTTGGTATCTCGATGGATGAACTGCGCGACAAACGCGGGATTGAAATTTAGAAGATCTGCCGGAGGATTCCGGCCAACCCACCAAGCAGGACGAGCGGCACAGCGCCGAGGCGGCGGCCTGCCAGGGCGAGAAAGAAGACGACGACGGCGAACCAGTTGATCGACCACGATTCCGCGACAAAAACGTGCCCCGCAAACCAGATAGCAAGGCTGGCCACGATGCCGACAACGCTCGCCGAGACCGCGGCTAGGCCAGCGGACAGTCGGGGGTTCGCCAGCATGCGCTCGATGTGAGGGCCCCCGAAAAAAATCCAAACAAAACTCGGCACAAACGTCATCCATGTCGCCACCAGTGCCCCCGCCGTCGCCGCGACCACCGGCGAAAGTCCGCCCGGTTGGTGGAAGGCCGCGACGAACCCGACGAATTGGAGCACGATGATCAGCGGTCCCGGCGTTGCCTCGGAAAGGCCGAGCCCGTCGAGCATCTCGGGTGCGCTGAGCCAACCGTTGGCGACGGAAGCCTGCGCGACATACGGGAGGATCGCGTAGGCCCCACCGAACGTCAGAAGGGACGTCGTGCTAAAAAAAATGGCGAGCTTCGTGAAGATCCCGCGCTCGAAGAGGGCCAGCAGCACCAAGGGAACCACCCAAAGAGCCAGAGCGATCCATCCGGCCCAAGACCGCCCGCCCAACTCGGATGCCTCCAGAATATTGGATTTCCCTGACCCAAACCAATGCGGCACCATAAGCCCCGCTGCAAGACTCCCGAGCAATACCACAGGGAAGGGAACATGCCAGATCGCCAGCAGCGCGAACGAGGCGACGGCGGTGCAGAGCGGCGCGGGGCTCGTTAACGAGCGGCGGCCCATTCGAATCGCAGCCATTAGAATCAGCGCGACGATGACCGGCTGAAGCCCGTCAAAAAATCCCGCCACCGCCGGAACGTTGCCTCCAAGGACATACAGCAAGCTCAGCACCCAGAGCAGAATGGCCGAGGGAAGGACAAAGAGGATTCCAGAAACAACTCCACCCATCGCGCCATACATCCTCCATCCAATATATGTCGCCAACTGCTGGGCCTCAGGTCCGGGGAGGAGCATGCAGAAGCCCAGCGCATGCGAGAAGCGCTTTTCGTCCAACCAGCCGAGTCGCTCGACGACCTCCCGGTGCATCAGCGCAATATGTGCTGCCGGACCTCCGAAGCTGATGCATCCGATCTTCAGCCAGAAGAGGGCAAAGCTTGCCAGGGTCGGGGGCTTCACCGTCCGCTCAGTCGATATAGCGTCGCGTGATGTCGCCGTAGGCGTCGATCCGCCGATCCCGAAGGAATGGCCAGTGCGTGCGCTGGGTGTCGACGGCTCCTAGGTCGGCCTCGACGACAAGGACCTCCGGCTCGTCGATCCCGGCCTTCGCTAAAATCTGTCCCGCTGGATCGCACACGAAGCTCTGACCCCAAAACTCGATGCCATCCCCTCCGTCGGGTGCCTCGTGGCCGATTCGATTCGGGGCCACCACGTAGCACCCGTTCGCCACCGCGTGACCGCGTTGGATTGTCTCCCACGATGAATGCTGGCGAAAGCCGTGCGCCGATTTCTCCTTCGGATGCCACCCGATCGCCGTCGGGTAAAAAAGAATCTGCGCACCTTGCAGGGCCGTGAGGCGGGCGGCCTCGGGATACCATTGATCCCAACAGACCAGCACGCCGATACGTCCGAATTTCGTATCCCATGCGCGGAAGCCGAGATCGCCGGGCGTGAAATAAAATTTCTCGTAGAAGAGCGGATCGTCGGGGATGTGCATCTTGCGATACTTGCCAAGAAACATCCCGTCCGCGTCGATGATGGCGGCGGTATTGTGGTAGAGACCCGGCGCGCGGCGCTCGAAGAGCGAGGCAATGAGAACAATCCCGAGCTCGCGCGCGATGGCCTGCATTCGCTCGGTCGTCGGCCCGGGAACGGGCTCGGCCAGTTCAAAATATTTGTGATCCTCCACTTGGCAGAAATACACCGATCGAAACAATTCCTGCAGGCAGACGATGTTCGCACCGCGTCCCGCCGCCTCACGGATCCCGCGTTCCGCAGCCGCCATGTTCCCCTCTACATCTGCCGTGCAGGCATGCTGCACGACGCCGATTTTCACAAGAAGTTGCGCCATGCCCGGAACCCTGCCACATTTCTCGCCGATGAAAAACACGCTTTTTGGCATTCTTCTTGGTTTGACAATTGTCTCGCTGTCCGCGACCAACGCGTCCGCCATGAACGACATTCGCATTATTGTAAAAACCGACAAAGGAGACATCGAGGGAACCCTCTTTGCCTCGAAGGCTCCCCTCACCGTTGCCAACTTCCTCAACCTCGCCAAGCACGGCTACTACAACGGAATCACATTTCACCGCGTCATCCCGCAGTTTATGATCCAGGGCGGAGACCCGACCGGCAGCGGAATGGGTGGGCCGGGGTATAAGTTTGAAGACGAAGTGAAGACTGGGCTCAAGCACGACAAGCCCGGGATTTTCTCGATGGCAAATGCCGGCCCGGGAACGAACGGCAGCCAGTTTTTCATCACCCACGTGCCGACGCCTCACCTCGACGGCAAGCACACGGTCTTCGGAGAAGTCTCCAAAGGTCAGGATGTCGTCAACGCGATCAAGCAGGGAGATAAGATCGTCTCGATCGAAATTCTCGACTCTCCCGATGCTCTCTTCGAAGCCAAGAAAGACCGCATCGCCGAGTGGAATAAATCCCTGAAGTAACTCAGGGACCCGGTGCCGGAGAATGCTGGCGCCTTGATGGACGAGATTGCTTTGCACAGCGCAAGTGTGTTATGTTCGCGTGCTGTGATGAAAATCCGTTATCTGGTGCCACTTCTCCTCCTGCCCGCCGCCGCTGGCTTCGGGCAGCAGCAGGAACAGAAGCTGATGGATCGGATGCTCAAGCCAGACCTCCAGCGCGGAAACTTCCTGCAAGGAAAAGCCTATCAAGCCGACGGCGGTATGGTCTTGCGGAGTTCTTCGGAATCCCAAGCGACATATTCCGGAGCAAAGGATGCCTACATGAAGGACTTCCCTTACTCGCGGTCTTTCCTCGGGATCAAAAACCCATGGTTCGGCGGCAAAGTCTACGACACGAAAAAGGCCGACGACTGGGCAAGCCGACAGATGGCCGACGGCGATCGGAAAGTGGCTGTGCGGGACGCCGTGGTCTCGGGATACTATCAAGAAGACAAGCAGATGAACTACGGTTCACCCGTTGTCCCAGTTCGTGAGTTCATTCCCAAGGGCGCGACAGAAGGGGCGGTTAATCAGATCACTGAGAAAATCTCGAAGGACATGACGATCGACCAAGTCCGCGAAATTCTGAACAAATCCCGTTGACCCCCTGAGCGATGTCCGACCTTGAAATCCTCACGCGCGGATGCGCAAAAGTCCTCAGCGAGGAAGAGCTGATCGCCAAGCTCGCGCTCGGGCGACCATTGAGAATCAAGCTCGGCGTAGACCCGACCGCTCCGGACATCCATCTCGGACACAGCATTTCCCTGTCGAAGCTCCGTCAATTTCAGGAACTCGGCCACGAGGCCATTCTCATCATTGGAGACTTTACGGCGATGATCGGCGATCCGAGCGGGCGCTCGGCAACCCGCCCGCAGCTCACGCACGACCAGGTGCTGGCCAATGCAAAGAGCTATCAGGAACAGGCATTCAAGATTCTTCTGCGCGAGCGGGCTCGGATCGTTTTCAACGGCGAGTGGTTCGAGGCGATGTGCCTCGAGGAAGTCATCAAGCTCAACAGCCGAGTGACTCTCCAACAGATGCTGGTTCGCGAAGATTTCCGGGACCGCCTTGACAAAGGTCGACCGATTCGCGCCCACGAGATCCAATACCCGATCATGCAGGGATGGGACTCAGTGATGGTCCGTGCCGATGTCGAGCTCGGCGGGACAGACCAGCTTTTTAACATCATGGTCGGCCGCGACCTGCAGCGCGAGGAAGGCCAACCACAGCAGGTGGTGATGGTTGTTCCGATTCTTGAAGGGCTGGACGGAAGCCAGAAGATGAGCAAGAGCCTCGGAAACTACATCGCCCTCAATGAGTCAGCCGGAGAGATGTTTGGAAAGATCATGAGCATCAGTGATGAGCTCATGGTTCGCTACTACGATTTGTTGCTCGGGGAGACGATCCCCCCCGATGCGCATCCGATGGAGGCAAAAAAAGCGTTGGCGCGGCGGGTGGCCGCCCGCTTTCACTCCGAGGCGGATGCCGCTCGGGCCCTCGAGGATTTTAACACGCGCTTCAGCGCAAGAGACCTCGAATCAGCGGATCTGCCTGAGTATTCGCCGGGCGACGCGCGGGATATTGTCAGTCTCGTTGTCGGGGCCTATTCCCTGTGTTTTTCTACATCGCGCTCGCGCTCGGACGCCCGCCGGCTCGTCGAGGGCGGAAGTGTCCAGTGGCGAGGCGAGAAGGTGGCGGACGCCAAATTCCTCCTCCCTCCCGGCGAGGTCGGCGTGCTCAAGCTCGACAAGACACGTGCCGTCCGAATTTCCCATTGAGTGCCTCCCGGTGAGATCAGGCTTGTAAAACCCGAGTCCGACACGTATCGAAGCGTTCGAAACTGATTGAGCCAATACACCCCATGAAACCACAAATCCTCGCCGCTTCCCTCACTAGCCTCGCTTTGCTCACCACAGCCTGCGAAAATCTGACCCCGGCCGAAAATGCGGGCGTCTTCGGTGCTGCCACTGGCTTGGCCGTCGGAATCCCTCTGGCTGTCTCGGGTGTGGATCCCGCCATCACGATTCCTGTCACGGCTGGTGCCGTCGCCGTCGCCGCGGCTGGGAGCTACATTATCGCGAAGCATCAGGCGACCGAACGTCAGCGGAAAATTGCTGAGCAACGTGCCCGGATCTACATGGCCCGCCTCGAAAAACAAAAGGCTGTCGCCGCTGAGGCCGGCAAGAAGCCCGCCAAAAAGCCTCGTTTCATCGCCGTGCAGACCGAGAAGTCCGAGGCAACCCAGGGCAAGGCAGCCGTGATGGTTTTCGACACCCAAACCAACGAAGTCGTTGGGAATAACGTCTACGATCTCAAATCGACCCCGCAGGTCGGCCAGACCGCGAAGTTTGACACGTATTCCGCTCAATACGTCGGCACCGGAAACTGACCTATTCCTCGCCGAACCGCGTTTCGACAAGGTTCTTTAATTCCGCGACCACCTTGTCGGCGTCGGATCCCTCGGCAACAATCACAAGTTTCGATCCCTTGCCGGCCGCAAGCATCATGAGGCCCATGATGCTCTTCCCGTTCACGCGTTCGCCGTCTTTTTCCACCCAGACTTCTGACCGGTAGCGGCTGGAAATCTTCACAAACATCGCGGCAGGACGGGCGTGCATGCCATTCCTGTTCTCGATCGTGACCTCGCTATTGCAGCGCGGCGTATCATCAGGTGATTTTTTTTTCGAAAGAATTCCCATTATCGGCTCCGGCGTTCGCTGATCATATGTAGCAGTCTTTGGTTGAATTCCACCGCACTATTTTCGCCCATGTCCTTCAACTTCTGGTCTAAAGCCGCAACTTCCACGAGGCGCGCGAGGTCTCGCCCGGTGCGAACCGGCAGCGTGACGTGCGGGACCTTGATTCCGAGGATCTCGTAGGAGTCGCGATCAAGCCCGATTCTATCCACATCTTCGACCTCGTGCCAATCTTTCAGTGTGACAACAAAATCGAGGCGCTTTTCCGGGCGAACGGCTCCCACGCCGAAAATCGAAGCGATGTTGATGATGCCAATGCCGCGAACTTCCATGTGGTAGCGGGAGAGGTTATCGGCCATGCCAACGAGTTCGCGCCCTTCGATCGAGCGGATTCGCGTCACATCGTCGGTGACGAGGCTGTAGCCGCGCTCGATGAGTCCGAGCACGCACTCGCTTTTCCCGATCCCGCTGGCACCGCGGATGAGTGTGCCCACCCCAAGAATATCCACCATGCTTCCGTGCTCAGATGCCGAGGGAGCAAAGTCGAACTCGAGCGCGATCGTCGCCGCATTGATGAATTTCATGGTGATCATCCCCGTGCGGAAGACCGGCGTTTCAAACTCCGAAGCCGCATCGAGAATGGCAGCCGGAATCGGGGCGTTCCGCGCAATGACCAAGCAGGGCATATTTCGGGAGAAGAGTTCGCGGAGGCGATCTCGGAGAACGGCGACTTTCAGGCTCTTGAGGTAGCTGAGCTCCGCCGCGCCGAGCACCTGAATCCGTTTCACGGCAAAGTAGCTGTAAAACCCGGAGAGCGCCAAGCCCGGACGATTGATCGTGGGTTCGCGGATCAATTTGTTCAGGCCCTTGGAGGAGCCCTCAAGGCGCAGGCCCAGCTTTTCCGCATGGGTGGCGTAGAAGTGGCCAACGGTAATATGGGGGACGCGACTGTCTGGCATTGGGAGATTCTTTAAGGCTAAGCGAGCAGAGCCCTACATCGTAAATGTTTCGCCAAGGTAGAGCTTGCGGCTGATCGGGTCGTTGAGCAGGAAATCTTTGTTGCCCTGGCTTTCGACACGACCCTCGAAGATGAGGTAGGCGCGGTCGACAATGTTCAGCGTCTCCCGAACGTTGTGATCGGTGATCAAGATGGCCAGCCCTTGCGCGCGGAGGTCCTGAACGATCTGCTGGACGTCGTGGACAGCAATCGGGTCCACTCCGCTGAACGGCTCGTCCAGCATGAGCAGTGAGGGATTTGTGACGAGGGACCGAGCGATCGTGAGGCGCCTCTTTTCCCCGCCTGATAGGGTGAGGGCTTGGTTCTTCGCCAGGTGTTCGATGCCGAATCGTGTAAGCAATTCCTCGCAGCGGTCCTTGCGCTCGGATTTCGTGGCCTTGGTCGTCTCGAGGATCGCGAGGATATTTTCTTCGACCGTGAGCTTGCGGAAGATCGACTCTTCCTGGGGGAGGTAGCCCATCCCCTGCCTCGCGCGACGATACATCGCCATGTTGGTCACATCCGCATTTCCGAAAAATACACGTCCGCCATTCGGGCGAATGAGGCCGACAATCATATAGAATGTCGTGGTTTTTCCCGCGCCGTTCGGCCCGAGCAACCCGACGATCTCACCGCGCTTGACGTTGATGTCGACTCCGTTGACGACCGACCTGCCGTTGTAGATCTTGATGAGACCATCGGTCCGCAGGAGCGGATTTTCGTCCGACGGCGGGCGGCGGTCCGGGGAAACTTCGCTCATCTTGTGGCTCCCGTCTCGCTGGTATCGCTGATCATCGTCTTGCTCCCACCGGTCGTTGTGGATTTGCCATTTCGGTTCAGCACCATGACCGTGCTTTCCTCGGTCGCCACCTGATTGTTGATCCCCTGCTGGACGGAGGGCCAGATGCGCAGCTTGATTTCCCCGGTCGCCGGAGTGTAGGTCGCCACTCCCGAACGGCCGATCGCCTTCGTCGTCCGGCCCGAGCTATCCGTATTTTCCTGAATGATAATCACATTGCCGGTGGCCTCGGCGGATTCCATGCCCTTCCGGTCCTTGCTCAGCGTCACGCGGAGCTTATCGCAAGTCAGCGTGAACTGTGGATCGCGGACGACCACACCGCCAACGAACTCCGCGACGTTCGCCGCATTGTCAAACATCGCCTCTTTCGTCGCGGTGATTTCCGTGCGGGCGTCGGCCGGCCGATCTTTGCCAAGTCCGGCCATTGCACCGAAGCCCGCGCTGTTCGTCGAGCGATCGCCCGAGCTCATCGATGGGCTTTCCTGGGCTTGGCTGGAAATCGCTCCGAGGAGGGTCAGGAACGTTGCGTAAAAAATGGCGGCGTGTCGGGTATTCATGGAAGTTTGTCTGCGGTCAGAATGGTCATCTTGATGTTTCCGCGCATTTTGGCGTCCCGCGAGCGGGTATCGAATTCTACCGAATCACCGGTGATCTCGAAGTCGTCGCGACGGATGAGTGTCCGGGAGTCGCCAACGAGGATGCGCGATTCCAGATTAAAGATCGAGTGGGCAACCTGCACAAAAACTTTCCGGCCCTCGTCATCGAATGATTCGATTTTCAAATCGTCCATCTCGATGCGCGCGTCGTCGAGCTTTTTGGCCACCTCGGCCTCGAAGACCATGAGCAACTTTCCGTTCGCGTCACGGTGCGGGATCTTGATGCCTTTCACGGGCATTCCGAGCGGCACAGGAATATCAAACTCGGCCTCGGCAGCAGGCGCCGCCTTCTCTTCTGCGAACGCGACGGACGCAAACGCCAAGCAAACAAGGGTGATCTTAAGCAACGACTTCACGGAGTTTTCGGAGTTGGGAAAGAAGGCGGGCGAGGTCGCCAAGCGGGATTTGGTTCGGACCATCGGAAAGCGCTTTGGCTGGATTTTCATGAGTTTCGATAAAGATGCCGTCGCTGCCAGCGGCCACAGCAGCTCGGGCCAGCACCGGGGCGAGGACACCGTCGCCGCCCGTTGTGTCTCCACTGCCCCCGGGACGCTGCACAGAGTGCGTCGCATCAAATACGACCGGGCAATTCAGTTCCCGCATCCAGTAAATGGATCGCATGTCGGCGACAAGGTTATTGTAACCGAACGTTGTGCCCCGCTCGGTAAAAAAGTAGCGACGGCAGCCGGCGCCTTCGAGCTTGGCAGCCACGTTCTTCATGTCCCACGGGGCGAGAAATTGACCCTTCTTGACATTAACGATCCGCCCCGAGGCAGCTGCAGCGACAATGAGGTCGGTCTGCCGGCACAAGAAGGCGGGGATCTGGAGGACATCAACGAACTCGGCGGCGATCTCGACTTCTGCCGGAGAGTGGACGTCCGTGGTGACCGGAGCCCCGATCTCCCCGCCGATCTCATGGAGCAAGGCGCAGCCGTCGCGGACGGTGGTTCCGCGGAACGACTTCACAGAAGTCCGGTTGGCCTTGTCGTAGGAGGCTTTGAAGATAAATGACGCACCCTCCCCGTCGCAAATGGCTCGGAGCTTGCGAGCCATCCGCCTCGTGAAGGCCGCACTCTCGATCACGCACGGCCCAAGGATAAAGAGTAATTCTTTCCCTCCGAGCTGGGTGGACCCAATTTTTAAAACACGACGCCGGGGCATTCGTCCCACATTAGCCGCATGGCAGGTTTCGGCAACGGATTTTCCGGCTCTCTCTCCCGTGGCTCAATGAATTTCAACCGGGCATTTCGGCATCGCACGAAGGAATGATCGGCCATAGGGCTTGGAAACGATCCGGCTGTCGAGGATGACGATCGTCCCGGTATCGGATTTGCTCCGGATGAGCCGTCCGACGCCTTGCCGGAGACGAAGGATCGCTTCCGGGAGAGAATAGCTTTCAAAAGCCCGCCCGCCCTCGGCCTCGATGGCTTCCAAGCGCGCCTCGGTGAGGGGGTGATCGGGCGTCGCAAACGGGAGCCGGGTGATGATCACGCTCGACAAGGCATCGCCCGGCACATCGACGCCGGTCCAAAAACTGGAAACGCCAAAAAGAACACTGTGCGGGTCGTCGCGAAATTCCCTCACCATGCGCTGGGCGGGCATGCCCGCGCCTTGGACCAGGAGTGTCCATCCCTTTTTGGAGAAGTGGGGCTCCATCGCCTCGGCAACCGCGCGCATTGTCTGGTAGCTCGTGAAGAGCACAAAAGCCCTCGCGGAGCTTTTGTCGGTGAAGTGGGCGATCCACTTCTCCAATGCCTTCTCGTAGCCGGAATCCTTGGGTTCAGGCATTTGGCGGACGAGGTGCAGGCTCATCTGGCGCTCGTAGTCAAACGGGCTGCCGATCTGCACAGGAGGAACCTCTTCGGCACCGACTCGACAGCGGAAGTAGTTGAGGTCTGGTGTGCCAACCGAAAGCGTCGCGCTCGTGAGCACGGTGCAGGCCCCCTCGCGGAAAAGCAGTCGCCGCAGCGCGTCCGCGAGATCCACAGGCGCGGCGCGGAGTGAACAAAATTGCTCGCGGCGACCGGTCTGTTCGACCCAGTAAACGTGATCCGGTTGCTCGAGCGCGAGAAAATCGTTGATCGCCGCGCGCGACGCTCGGAGCTTCCTCGCGGCGTCTTGGAGCTCAGCGGCGCCGGTCTCGTCCTTGCATTTCGCAGCCTCGCCGAGCACGAGCTCTCCGAGTTTTCCCAGCGTCGTGCAGACGTCACCGCCGTCGACTAGCCCGGATTCACGGACGCGGAACTCCCGGCCTTTTTTGAACGTGCAGCTCCGGGCAACCGCCTCAAAGAATCCGTCGGCGGCCGGGAGCATGTCTGCCACCGCCCGGCAGGCTGGGCCGTTCTTGAGCATTTGGAAGAGTCCCTTTTTGGACCTTGGATTGTAGAGCCGCTGCATGACGCGGCGGAGGCCGAGTTGAGAAACCTCCATGCCGATGTGGCGGGAGGCGACCTCCTCGATGGTGTGGGCCTCATCGAAAATCACGAAGTCGTTCGCAAAGAGAAGCCCGCCGGTCCGGTTCTCGGCATCCTCGACGGCGCCGAGGAGAGTGAAGAAGAGCGCGTGGTTGAGGACGACGACATGCGCCTGCCCAACACGACGGCGGAGCGCTTGGTAGAAGCAACCGGATTGCGGGCCGCACGACTTCGGGGTGCAGAGGTGCTGTTCGCTGCGGACCTCCTCCCACACGGCCGGGTCGGGCTGCTCGAGAAAGTCGCTCAGCGAGCCGTCCTTTGTCGTCTGACTCCACTCCCGGATGCGCTCGAGCTCCGACCGTTGCTCTGGAGTAAACAGGTCGCCCGACTGGCCAACAGCCCTCGCGAGCCTCGTCGTGCAAAGAAAGTTCTGTCTCCCCTTCAGCAGGATCGCGTCGAATTCCTCGGGCACCAGCTTTTGAACCAGTGGAATGTCCTTGAAGATGAGTTGCTCTTGGAGGGCGATGGTATGGGTCGAGATGACCGCTTTTCGCTTGGTGCGGATCGAGTGGAGCACGGCCGGCACAAGGTAGGCGAGGGATTTTCCAACGCCCGTCCCGGCCTCGATGACGATCTGCCTGCCCTTTTCCAGTGTGCGGGCGACGGCGGTCGCCATCTGTTGCTGTTCCGGGCGGTATTCGAAATTCGAGGCCTGCGAGAGCTTTCCTGCCTCGGAGAACATTTCGTGAATCTCGCGCTCGAATGCTGATACCTCCCCGCTGCCGGGGTCTTCCCGAAGTGAAATCATTGCCGGGCATGTTACGGAACGCCGGGCGTCCTGCAAGCGGGGCGTGATTTCGATTTACTGCCCGGGGCCGAAGCGATTACAAATTCGCGTGGCCCTTCCTCCTGGAATTTCGATTCGTCCCTACGAGACCCGCGACCGCGAGGCGATCCGCAGGCTTTGTTGCGAGACGGGATTTTTGGGAAAACCGATCGACGATGTTTTTGAGGATCGCGAGTTGTTTGCGGACTACCTCACCGCCTACTACACCGACATCGAGCCCGAATCGTCTTTTGTTCTCGAGCACCATGGCGAGGTAAAAGGCTATCTCTTGGGCTCCCGGCGTCCGCTCCGCCAGCAATGGCACAGCTTTTTTCACAATCTCACGCTCTTCGCCAAAGGGATGCGACGCTATCCTCGCTATCATCGGGCAACTCGCGATTTCATCGGCTGGATCTTGCGAAATTCTTGGAAGGAAGTCCCGGCAGCCCCCCGGCGCACAGCGCATTTCCATTTCAATGTCCTCCCGGAGGCCCAGAGCCTCGCGGGCACACACGCGATGCTCAACCAATACTTCGACTACCTCCGCTCGCGAGGCGAAAAGGCGGTCTTCGGTCAACTGGTCACTTTCGAGTCCCGACGCGGGGCAAAAGTGCTCGAGCGATTCGGATTCCGCGTGGTTGAGAAAAAGGAAATTACGAAATATCGCGGGCGGCACCCGGAACCGGTCTACCTCACGACCGTCATCAAGCAACTTTCGATCCCCGACGCAAAATCGATCGCCAGCCGCTGATCCACCCTATTTCACGCAGAGGCCATCTCTTCGGCGATTCGAAGGAACGCATCGCGCGGGCAGGGATCACCCGTGATCGGTCGCCCGATAACCAGGAAGTCGGCCCCGCACCGAATCGCTTCGCCTGGCGTCATGACCCGACGTTGGTCGCCAACATCACTTCCCGCCGGACGAACACCCGGCGTGACAATCACGAGTCCGTGTCCGAACTTTTCGCGAAGCGGGGTGATTTCATGCGGGCTGGCCACAACTCCCCGTAGCCCACAATGCGAGCCCATCTCGGCTAGGCGCACGACCTGATCGCCCGCGGGACGGGGCACACCCACAATATCAAGCGTCTCATCGTCCATGCTCGTGAGCACGGTCACTCCGAGGACAAGGGTCTTCGATCCCTCCGCCGCTTTGACGGACTGGGAGACCATGGCCGGTCCGCCCGAGAGATGGATCGTCGTCATTTCCACACCAAGCCCGACCGCAGACCGCACGGCCTCGCCAGCGGTGTTCGGGATGTCGTGGAATTTCAGATCAAGAAAAACCTTGGCTCCGAGCGCTCGGACTTCCGTCACAATCGACGGCCCCAGAGCGGTGAAAAGTTGAAGGCCAATCTTGAATACGCAGCCGAGGTCGGCAAGCGGCTCGATCAGCCGGTGGGCCGCTGACGCGTCCGGCGCATCCACGGCGACGATAATTTTTTCGTTGGAAGGAACGGACATTGGCAGAAGATGTGCGGGCTATGACAATTCAGGCACCAGCCAAAGTCAACCTCGTGCTCCGGATTCTGGGAAAACGGCCCGACGGGTTCCATGAGATCGAGACGCTCATGGTTCCGGTCTCGCTCGCCGACACGCTGGACGTGACTGTGGAAGTTGGCGAGGGCATCGTCATCTCGTGCAATGACCCGGCGGTCCCTTCGGATGCAACGAATCTCGCTCACCGCGCCGTCGTCGCGTTCTCCACGCACACGGGAAAAAAATTTCATACTCACATTGATTTAAAAAAATCCATTCCGTGGGGCGCAGGCCTCGGGGGCGGGAGCAGCGATGCGGCAGCGGTATTGATCGCTCTGAATCGCTTGCTCAGCGCCGGGTTGACCGAGTCCGAAATGACCGAAATCGCCGCATCGATCGGGTCGGATATTCCCTTCTTCCTCCGCGGCCATCCGGCTTGGTGCCGCGGACGGGGAGAGCTGATCGAATCCGCCGGGAGCATTCCCGCCGCCAATCTCCTCCTCATCAAACCCCCGTTTCCCGTCTCGACCGCGTGGGCATATCAAGCTTGGGCTGCCGCCGGAAAGCCAGCGCAGGAATTCTCGCAGCACCTCGGGGAGTTGCAGCTGACCAACGATTTGGAGGCGCCGGTTTTTTCCAAATACCTCCTTCTTCCCGCTCTCAAATCTTGGTTGCTCCGACAGCCCGACGTGGCGGCAGCGATGATGTCAGGGTCTGGATCGACGGTGTTCGCGGTCCTTGATGGCGACGCCGCCGGACTCGACAAACGTGTGCGCGACGAGTTCGGCTCGGAGATGTGGACGTGCTTCTGCCGGACAGGCGGGAGTGGGTCGTTGATTTGAGAACTTGCCGGACAGGCGAAAATATGATTGCTCGACACTATGTCACTCACGACTCCACACCTGCCGGCGGTCGGCCTTGTCGCGGAACTCAGCAAGGAGGACCGCGATACGCTTAGCTCCTACGGAAGTTTTCACCTCGCTAAGCCGGGGGAAGTTTTGATCGTTCAGGGCGCACCACACGGGAAGCTTTTTTTCATTATTAACGGCCTCCTCCACGCACGGTGCCAGGACGACGGGCGCGACGTCCTCCTGGGAAAAATCAACCAAGGCGAGTGGGTCGGCGAGGTCGACCTTTTCGATCCCGCGAGTGCGGTGTGCTCGGTCGTGGCCATTGAGCCGTCCCAGTTCTGGATGATCACTCGCGCCGACCTCGAAGACTTCATCAATAACTACCCGCCAGCCGGGATTCAGATCCTGATCGGTGTCGCATCCACCTTGGGTCGACGCTTGCGTCAGGTCACTCATAAGCTGACCGAGGAGACCGAGCTCGCTTCGGCCCGGAACTCGATTTTCCGGGAATGATCCGCCTGCGCTGGGCCAGCCTCGCGGCGCTCATCCTCTTGCCTCTTGTCGGCTGTGGAGCCAAGAAACCGACCAACGAGCTCGTGGTCGGCATGGATCTTTCCTACCCGCCATTCGAGAGCATCGATCCCACGGGCAAGCCAGTCGGGGTCAGCGTCGATCTGGCCCGCGCGCTCGGAGAATCCCTCGGTCAGCCGGTGCGCATCGAGAATATTCCATTCAGCGGCCTGATCCCTTCGCTCAATACCGGAAAGATCGACTGTGTGATTTCCTCCATGACCGATACTCCGGAGAGGCGCACGGCGGTTTCATTTTCGGATCCCTACTTGACCATCGGTCTCGCACTCCTTGCCGGGAAAAACTCTCCCGTCTCATCGCCCGGCGACCTGGACCAATCCGGCCGCACCATTGTTGTTCGCCAAGGCACGACCGGCGAAGTCTGGGCTCGCGCGAACATCAAGAACGCAAAGATTCTCGCCGTCGAAAAGGAAACATCCGCCGTTCTGGAGGTCATCCAAGGCCGTGCCGATGCGTTTCTCTATGACCAGATGAGTGTTTGGAAAAATGCCCGCGAGCAACCGGATTCCACCCGCGCCATTCTCGAGCCCGTGCAGAAGGAAAGCTGGGCGGTCGCTGTCCGCCGCGACAACGACGTGCTCCGCGAGAAAATCAATAAGTTCCTCCGCGAGTTTCGGACTTCCGGCGGCTTCGACCGACTCGGCGACACCTATCTCTCGGACCAAAAAGCCGCGTTCAAAGAACAGGGCCTGAACTTCTACTTCTGATCAGCCGCCGCCTCGGACAATCCGAATGCGGCATGAGCGAGCTTCGCGGCCACTTCGATTTTTGACTCGTCGATAATCACGGCGATTTTGATTTCCGACGTCGAGATCATCTGGATGTTCACGTCGCCGGCTCCAAGGCACTCAAAGAGTTTTGCCGCGACACCCGAGTGCGAACGCATCCCGATCCCGACCACGCTCAATTTGGCAATTCCACTCTTCTTAATGACCTTGCCAGCAGAAATTTCTTTCGCCACATCGTCGATGAGACTGCCGAGTTTCGTGAGTTCATCACCGTTCATCGTGAACGAAATGTCCGTCGAGCCGCTCACCGAGACATTCTGGACGATGACGTCAATGATGACATTCGCGTCGGACAGCGCAGAAAAGATCCGGGACGCCGTGCCCGGTTTGTCCGGCACGTTGGTGATGGTCACTTTTGCCTGATTTCGTTCGAGGCTGATGCCGCGGACGACAACGTTCTCGAGCCCTGGTGTTTCTTCTTTCACGATGGTTCCCCGGTTGGTGTTGAAACTGCTGCGCACCTCGAAAGGCACTTTAAATTTTTTGGCGAACTCGACCGAACGGGATTGCATCACCTTTGAGCCAGAACTCGCCATTTCGAGCAACTCGTCGTAGTAAATCACGTCAATCTTCCGCGCGTCAGGAACAACTCGGGGGTCGCAGGTAAAGACCCCGTCAACGTCCGTATAAATCTCGCAGTTTTCCGCTCGAAGTGCCGCAGCGACCGCAATCGCCGTGAGATCGGAGCCTCCACGACCGAGCGTCGTAATCTGCCCCTGAATCGTCTGCCCTTGAAATCCCGCAACAATGCAAATGTATCCCTCATCAAGGTGCTTACGGATCTGGCGTGGCGAGATGTTGGCAATCTTTGCTTTCGTATGAATGCCGTCGGTGAAGATCCCAGCCTGCGCGCCCGTCAGCGAGACGGCCTTCGCCCCAAGGCTGTTGATGGCCATTGCCGTGAGCGCAATGGTTGTTTGTTCACCGGTTGCCAAGAGCACATCCATCTCGCGGTCGGTCGGGCTGGTCGAAACTTCTTTGGCAAGCCGGATGAGATTATCGGTGACGCCCGACATGGCGGAGACAACGACGACGACGGAATTGCCTGCCCGCTGGGTCTCCACAACCCGCCTGGCGACGTTGTGAATTCTTTCGGGGTTCCCGACGGAGGATCCTCCGTATTTTTGAACAACCAAAGGCATGGGGCGTGAGCGGAGTCAGGACTTATCGAGCACGCGGCGCACAGCCGTCAAGTCTGCATCTGCCTCGGTCGGGGCGAAGCCACTGTGCTGGACCGGGGCTTCCGGGTCTTTCAGTCCGTGTCCTGTGACGGTTAGCACGACTTGGCTTCCGGGCTCCAGACGTCCGCCAAACGGACAACCCGTGCAGCGGTCCGAGGAAACGCACTTCATCAGGCCCGCCACGCTGGCCGCACTGGCAGGCTCGACGAAGATCCCCTCGTTCGATGCCAGCCACTGCTGGGCATCAAGAATCTGTTGGTCGCTCACGATATCGATACATCCGCCGGATGAGGCAATCGCCTCGTTGGCACCGTGCCAGCTCGCGGGGTTTCCGATTCGGATCGCGGTGGCGACTGTGTCAGGATTTTCGATCGGATGGCCAAAATAAATCGGGGCTGATCCTGCTGCCTGAAATCCAATAATTTTTGGAAGCTTCGAGGTCCGTCCCGCAGCATGAAACTCCCGATAGCCCTTCCAATACGCCGTTATATTTCCAGCGTTCCCGACAGGTAGAATATGAATGTCCGGTGCCGTGCCGAGATTTTCAACAATCTCGAACGCCGCAGTTTTCTGGCCTTCGATCCGGTGAGGGTTGATCGAATTGACAATTTCCACGCCCTTCACTCCGGCAAACTCGCGAACGATGCGCAGGGCATCATCAAAATTTCCGCGAATCGCCACAACCTTCGCGCCGTAGGCAAAGGCTTGGACAAGTTTCCCAGCTGCGATTTTACCAGCCGGAAGGATAACCGCGCATCGAACACTGGCTCTCGCCGCATAAGCAGCTGCGGCGGCCGAGGTATTTCCTGTTGATGCACAGATCACGGTGTCGGCACCCGCCTCGACGGCCTTGGAAATCGCGACGGTCATCCCTCGATCTTTGAACGAACCGGTCGGGTTCAGCCCCTCAAACTTGATGAAGACTGTTGCGCCACATTTCTCACTCAGTTTTGGTGAATGGATGAGGGGCGTAGACCCTTCGTTGAGAGAAATCACCGGGGTGTTCTTTCCTACCGGCAAGAACTCACGGTAGCGATGAATCACGCCTCGGTCATGGAGCGGCGCAAACGGCTTCATAGTGAAATCTCTCCCAAGTGGCTACCCACACCAAAATACTCAAATGGTTTTTGGCATCGCGCGAGTCGTGCAGCAAACGCGGAGGACTTTGGAGTTGATGAATTTGCGACCATGATCGAAGCGCGATAAAAGTTTGATACTATTGTGTAAAATGTTCGGACATTGCCAGAGGAAAGGCAGCAATGTCTCAATAATGATTAGGCGCGGCTCCTTGCGCGGGTTTCGCCTGCCCAGGATTCTTGTGGCCCCTGCTTCGTGTGACAGCAGGTCGTTTGATTCGTGATCCAATTTTGCTCCTAAAATTCCGAAAGATGCATCGTCGCGTCTCTGTTTCCGACAAGCCAACTCCTGACAATCCCGCAAGCCTCAATCGAAAAGCAAAAAAATGCCCGGCACCTTGTTTCCAAGATACCGGGCATAATACTGGCAACGACCTACTCTCGCACAACCTATAGATGCACTACCATCGGCTCTGCAGCGTTTCACTTCCGTGTTCGGAATGGGAACGGGTGGGGCCGCTGCGCTGGATCACCAGACTTCGAACCCGCATCTCTGCGGCATCCGCGTATCTGGCGACCCTCGTCGACAATTCTTCAAAGAGCAACCGCGTCGCCTCCGGATTGGGATCCGGAACCGCACGATTCCCTGAAATCTGCAAATTAGGGGAAAGATTACAACCTCATCATGACAAGACTGTAAGATGGAGAAAAAAGCCGAACGAGCATTAGTATCGCTAAGCTGAACACATTACTGCGCTTATACCCGCGACCTATCAACGTGGTGGTCTTCCACGACTCTTCAGGGAGATTTCATCTTGGGAGAGGCTTGGCGCTTAGATGCTTTCAGCGCTTATCCTTTCCAAACATAGCTGCCCAGCGATGCTCCTGACGGAACAACTGGATCACCAGCGGTTTGTCAATCCCGGTCCTCTCGTACTAAGGATTGAACCCCTCAAATCTCCTGCGCCCACAGTGGATAAGGACCGAACTGTCTCGCGACGTTCTGAACCCAGCTCGCGTACCACTTTAACCGGCGAACAGCCGGACCCTTGGGACCTTCTCCAGCCCCAGGATGTGATGAGCCGACATCGAGGTGCCAAACCCTGCCGTCGATATGAGCTCTTGGGCAGGATCAGCCTGTTATCCCTAGCGTACCTTTTGTCCGTTGAGCGATGGCAATTCCACATTAAACCACCGGATCACTTGGACCTGCTTTCGCATCTGCTCGACTTGTAGGTCTCGCAGTTAAGCTGGCTTATATCCATATACTCGTCACCTGATTACCAACCAGGTTGAGCCAACCTTCGTACTCCTCCGTTACTCTTTAGGAGGAGACCGCCCCAGTCAAACTGACCGGCTGCCAGTGTTTCTCGCCCGGATGACGGGTCGAGGTTAGATGTTTCAATTTCACAGGGTGGTGTTTCATTGGCGGCTCATTAGCCCCCGAAAGAGCTAAATCAAAGCCTCCCACTTACGCTAAGCAATAAAACCGAAACAACAGTGACAGCGTACAGTAAAGGTGCATAGGGTCTTTCCGTCCTACTGCGGGTAGGCGGCATCTTCACCGCCACTACAACTTCGCTGAGCTCCTCGTTGAGACAGCGGTCAACTCGTTACACGATTCGTGCAGGTCGGAACTTACCCGACAAGGAATTTCGCTACCTTAGGACCGTTATAGTTACGGCCGACATTCACGGGGACTTGAGCTCGAAGCTTCGCCTTGCGGCTAACCTCTTACCGTAATCTTTCCGCATTGGTCACGTGTCACACCCTATACGTCGTCATAAAACTTTGCAGAGTGCTGTGTTTTTGTTAAACAGTCGGTTGACCCATTTCACTGCGACCCATTTCTGGGCACCCCTTCTTCCGAAGTTACGGGGCTAGATTGCCGAGTTCCTTAACGAGGTTTCACTCACGCGCCTTGGCACACTTATGCCCACCCACCTGTGTCGGTTTACGGTACGGGCGCCTTAGTATACGCCGGTGCTTTTCTTGACGGACTCTTTAAAGAATCTGCTTAGGCCGAAGCCTCCACATCCGCTTGCGCGACGGGGACATTCATCACCCCGCTCTTCTCCGAATCCGTGTCACACCGGTTTAAATGTCGGCGGTGCAGGAATATTAAACCTGCTGGCCATCGTCTACGCCCATCGGCCTCGACTTAGGACCCGACTAACCCTGGGAGGACGAACCTTCCCCAGGAAACCTTGGGTTTACGGCGGACAGGGATTACACCTGTCTTATCGCTACTCATGTCTGCATCCTCACTTCCCACCACTCCACCATGCGGTTACCCGACGGCTTCAATGCGGTGGGAACGCTCCCCTACCACGCTAGTAAACTAGCATCCAGAGCTTCGGTATATTGCTTATCGCCAATCATTATCGGCGCAGAATCACTCGATGAGTCAGCTATTACGCACTGTTTAAATGATGGCTGCCTCTAAGCCAACATCCTCACTGTTTAAGTAACTCCACATCCTTTCCACTTAGCAATATTTAGGCACCTTAGCTGCTGGTCTGGGTTGTTTCCCTCTCGAATACGAAGCTTATCCCTCGCATTCTGCCTCCCGTATTACACCCTGCGGCATTCGGAGTTTGATTGAATTCGGTACCCGGGTATGGGCCCTAGTTCATCCAGTGCTCTACCTCCGCAGGTCAGCATACGAGGCTCTACCTCAATAGATTTCGGGGAGAACCAGCTATCACCGGGTTTGATTAGTCTTTCGCTCCTACCTACAGCTCATCCGGGGGCTTTTCAACGCCCATCGGTTCGGTCCTTCACGTCATGTTACTGACGCTTCAACCTGGCCATAGGTAGATCACCTCGGCTTCGGGTCTAGTGCCCGCAGCTAATCGCCCATTTCGGACTCGCTTTCGCTTCGCCTCGGCCCCAGAGGGGCTTAGACTCGCCACAAACACTAACTCGCAGACTCATTAAGCAAAAGGCACGCCATCACCCTTGCGGGCTCTGACACCTTGTAAGCACATGATTTCAGGTACTATTTCACTCCGCTCGCAGCGGTTCTTTTCACCTTTCCCTCGCGGTACTTGTTCACTATCGGTCGCCAACTAGTATTTAGCCTTACGCCGTGGTCGGCGTGGATTCATGCGTCGTTTCACGTGTGACGCATTACTCAGGAATTCCCTGGGCGTTGTTTGGTTTTCGGTTACGGGCCTCTCACCCTCTATGGAGCGCTTTTCCACACGCTTCACCTAACCTCTCAACTGCCGTTATCGGGCTCCTACAACCCCCGGGTGCAAGCACCCGGGTTTGGGCTTCTCCGCTTTCGCTCGCCACTACTTACGGAATCACTTTCGTTTTCTATTCCTCTGGTTACTGAGATGTTTCACTTCACCAGGTATTGCGCGCACTGTGCTATGTATTCACACAGTGGCGACTGGATATTACTCCAGCCGGGTTACCCCATTCGGACATCCACGGGTTATAGCGTATTTGCCGCTTTCCGTGGCTTATCGCAGCTTATCACGTCCTTCATCGCCTGTTGGCACCAAGGCATTCATCATGTGCTCTTAGTAGCTTTTATTCATCTTGATATTACTGAAATTTCTCCTAGGCGGACTTGCGTGGCGCTAGCCACGGAGTCCGCACAGACTCAGCTTGTCAACTATTTGGAAGTTGTAATTTTTCTTCCCTAATTTGCAGATGTCAAAGAACCGTGCCTGCGGCTATGCCGCTGGACTTGGTCCGAAACGAACTTTTTGGCCCGGAATCGGAAAAATTCAAAACGCACAAACATGGTGGTGGGCCTGATAGGACTCGAACCTATGACCCTGCGCTTATCAAGCGCATGCTCTAACCAACTGAGCTACAGGCCCGGTAGAGAGTTCGAAGTCGAATCGACGGGGAGGAGAGGCATTTTATGCTCTGCTGGACCGTCACTCTAAAGTTTGGTGGAGGCACGGGGACTCGAACCCCGGACATCCAGCTTGCAAAGCTGGCGCTCTACCAACTGAGCTATACCCCCAGAGAATTGGCAGACCGTTAAGGGATCGGGTCCACCGGCTGGTGCCGGGATGCCGAAGAATAGACAAGCATGACATTTGCTGAATTGTGCGCTTCCGAGATTTTGACCCCACCGGCTTTCGACGGCGAGGATTTCATCCCGCTTGCGCGGGATCAGACTAACCATATTTCGCTTTGGCTTTCGCCTCACCGAAGTTTAGGTCTTTCTCCTTAGAAAGGAGGTGATCCAGCCGCAGGTTCCCCTACGGCTACCTTGTTACGACTTCATCCCAGTTACCGCTCATAGCGTAGGGCGCTGCCTCCTTGCGGTTGGCGTACGCACTTCGGCTACAAACGACTTCCATGATGTGACGGGCGGTGTGTACAAGGCCCGGGAACGTATTCACGGCGCCGTAGCTGATGCGCCATTACTAGCGATTCCGGCTTCATGGAGGCGAGTTGCAGCCTCCAATCCGAACTGGGCCCAGTTTTTGAGATTTCCTCCACCTCGCGGATTCGGATCATTCTGTACTGGGCATTGTAGTACGTGTGCAGCCCTGGTCGTAAGGGCCATACTGACTTGACGTCATCCCCACCTTCCTCCCCGTTTCACAGGGCAGTCTGTCCAGAGAGCCCGAAGGCAACAGGACACAGGGGTTGCGCTCGTTGCGGGACTTAACCCAACATCTCACGACACGAGCTGACGACAGCCATGCAGCACCTGTGCAAATTATCGATATTGCTACCGACTCGCTAACTTTCATTAACTTAGAGATGCATGTCAAGACCAGGTAAGGTTCTTCGCGTTGCATCGAATTAAGCCACATACTCCACCGCTTGTGCGGGCCCCCGTCAATTTCTTTGAGTTTTAATCTTGCGACCGTACTTCCCAGGCGGCACGTTTAACGCGTTAGCTCCGGCACGGACGGGGTCTGAGCCCGCCCACACCAAACGTGCACCGTTTACTGCCAGGACTACCGGGGTATCTAATCCCGTTTGCTCCCCTGGCCTTCGTGCCTCAGTGTCAGGAAATGCCCAGAGAGTCGCCTTCGCAACTGGTCTTCCTCACGATATCTACGCATTTCACTGCTACACCGTGAATTCCACTCTCCTCTACATTCCTCTAGCATGGGAGTATTGAGTGCAGTTCTAAGGTTAAGCCCTAGGATTTCACACTCAACTTTCCACGCCACCTACGCACCCTTTACGCCCAATGAATCCGAACAACGCTTGAGACCTCTGTATTACCGCGGCTGCTGGCACAGAGTTAGCCGTCTCTTCCTCTTGCGATACTATCACTTTCTTGTTCTCGCATGACAGGAGTTTACGACCCGAAGGCCTTCGTCCTCCACGCGGCGTCGCTCCATCAGGGTTTCCCCCATTGTGAAAAATTCTCGACTGCTGCCACCCGTAGGTGTCTGGACCGTGTCTCAGTTCCAGTGTGACTGGTCGTCCTCTCAGACCAGCTACCCGTCATAGCCTTGGTGAGCCGTTACCTCACCAACAAGCTGATAGGCCGCGAGCTCATCAGGAAGCGTCTTGCGACTTTGGCGTCGGAAGGATGTCCTTCCTGGCCATATGCGGTATTAATTCGCCTTTCGGCGAGCTGTCCCCCACTTCCCGGCAGATTGCTCACGTGTTACGCACCCGTTTGCCACTGGACCAATTTTGTATTGCTACAAAACGGATCCCGTTCGACTTGCATGTCTTATCCACGCCGCCAGCGTTCGTTCTGAGCCAGAATCAAACTCTCCGTGAAAAGTTTGCCCCTCGTCGCTAAACGAGGGAAAATTTCTGACTATCCATAAAAGTAGCTCGGTGAGACCGAGGCTACAGTTTGATCGTCAAAGTTTAAAAAACAAAACCGACGGAAACGCACAATTCAGCAAATGCTGATTGTCTATTTTTATTTATCTATTTGTGTTTGCGTTCTGAATTTTGCCGATGACCGGCGAAATTCGAATCAGACTTTCAAAAAGCGAACCTACTCGCTGACGGGCGCCGCAGAGGTTTTCTGCTTGGCGTGAGATTGTCAGTTGTAGGAGATCAATTTCCCGTCAGCCTTTTTGCTAGCGGGGTTGTCAGAATATCAAACTATCTTCCGGCGTCAACGGCTTTTTTAACTTTTTTTGAAAAAACTTTCTGAGGCGCCGTTTTTTCTCTCCGGCACGCTTCCTGGACAGGCTTCCAGATTACGTTTATTTTCCCCCTCACCACACCATCTCAGTGGCTCCCAGCCTTGCTCTAGAGGGGATGGTGATTTTGCTGGAAGGAAATTTTAAGAGTGAAGGTGTCTCAATTTTTCCCAGAGAGATTTTTCTTCTTCGTCGACGGATTCGGGAACGATTATTTCAACAACGGCATATAAATCACCACGTTTTCCGTCTTTTATCGGAAGGCCCATTCCGGGGAGTCGGAGTTTTTTCCCGGTGCCCGTGCCCGGAGAGAGCTTGAGTTTCGCCCGCCCCTGCAGGGTCGGCACGTGAACATCGCATCCGAGCACGGCATCCCAAGCCGGGACTTCGAGATCGTAGACGAGGTCGCTGCCATCGACTTCAAAGTCGGGGTGGCGTTGGAGTTTGACTCGGAGAAACAGGTCGCCTGACCCTCCTCCGGACGCCCCCGAACCACCCTGGCCAGCCAACCGAATCCGTTGGCCTTCTCGAATTCCTTTCGGGATCTTCACGGTATAAGTTTCGACTTTATCCGAGTCCCCTCGCCGAAAGGAAATCTGACGGGTCGACCCGTGGAGGGCCTCCTCGAGCGTGACCATGATGTCGGCCTCGACATCCTCACCGCGTTGGGGGCGCTCCTCAAATCCTCGGGCTCCCCCTCTCGCTCCCCCTCCGAACATTTGTTCGAAGAAATCACTGAATCCCGTGCCGCCAAACTCAAAATCCACACCGCTCGGCGCTCGGCGCCGTCCGCCGCCGCTTGGTCCGCCGGGATTCCAGCCCGGCGGAGGGCCAGGCTGTTGCCAGTCCGGGCCAAATTCATCATATTTTTTCCGCTTCTCCGGATCGCCGAGAACTTCGTAGGCCTCGTTGATCTCCTTGAATTTTTCTTCTGCGGCTTTCTTGTCTTTCGCCGTGTCGGGATGGAATTTTCGCGCCAGTTTTCGGAACGCCTTTTTGATTTCGTCCGGCGCTGCGGTTTTCGGAATTTCGAGTGTCTGATAGTAATCGCGATATTGCGCTGGCATAATTTGCAGGTTTTTCCCTGTCTCATTCTGCCGATTTTGTTCAATCTGTCCAACTCATGCTCGATATTCGCCTCATTCGTGAAAATGCCGATCTGGTAAAATCCCGTCTTTCCGCCCGCGGCGGAGCCTACGACGCCGACATCGATTCCGTGCTCGCGCTGGATGCCGCGCGACGTGCCGCGGAAACGAACCTCCAGGGTTTGCAGGCCGAGCGGAACAGGCTCAGCAAGGAAATCGGGAAGCTCCGGGCTCAGAAGCAGGATAGTGCGGCGCTTGAGGCAGAGGTCAAAGAACGCGCGGTGGAAATGGAGGAGTGGACAAAGAAGGCTGACCAGTTCTCGGTCGACCAGAGCAATATTTTACTCTCTATTCCCAACCTCCCGCAGCCCACGGCCCCGGTCGGTCACTCCGCGAGCGACAACCCGGTGATTCGCACGTGGGGGGAGAAGCCGGTGATGGCCTCGCCGAGCGACCATGTGGCTATTGCCGAGGCGCTCGGCCTGATCGATTCCGATCGGGCGACCAAGGTGAGCGGCAGCGGATTTGCATGCTACGTCGGTGCTGGCGCGCGCCTGGAACGCAGCCTCCTGAACTTCCTGCTCGACCTCCACACTCGGGACCACGGCTACACCGAGGTCAGCCCGCCCTACCTCGTTCGACGCGAATGCATGATTGGTACCGGCCAGCTGCCGAAGTTTGAAGACGACATGTATGGGGTCGACGGCGGGGCCATGTTTCTCGCGCCGACGGCCGAGGTTCCCGTAACAAACCTTCACCGCGAGGAGATCCTCGCTGCGGGAGATCTGCCGGTCAAATATGCTGCCTATACACCCTGCTTCCGCCGTGAGGCTGGATCCGCCGGCCGCGAGACTCGTGGCCTCATCCGGATGCATCAATTTGATAAAGTGGAACTGGTGAAAATTTGCGCTCCTGAAGACTCGGCGAGGGAGCTGGAGTCACTCACGTCAGATGCCGAGAGAGTCCTCCAGCTTCTCGGACTGCATTATCGCGTGATCGAGCTTTGCACCGGCGATCTCGGGTTTGGCGCAGCGAAGACTTACGACATCGAAGTCTGGGCGCCCGGGCAAGGCACCTACCTCGAAGTTTCGAGCTGTTCGAATTTCGAAGATTACCAAGCCCGCCGGATGGGGCTTCGGTTCAAAGGTGCGGATGGAAAAAACCGTCTCTGCCACACGCTGAACGGCTCAGGGACGGCGCTGGCGAGGCTTTATGTTGCGTTGCTAGAAACCGGTCTGCAGCCCGATGGAACCGTCGCTCTGCCGCCTGCCCTGGTTCCTTATTTCGGTCGTGAGAAGATCGAAAAGTAACGCGTCGATGCCGCTGCTTGAAGCCTCGTTGGCTCGTGGTCTTGCAGATCAAAATCCGAGGCGAACGCTTCTCGTCGGCGTCTCCGGAGGCAGGGATTCCATGGCCCTCCTGACTGGCCTTGTGTCGCTCGGTTTCAAGCGTCTGATCGTGTGTCATCTGGATCACGGGTTGCGCGGCCGCGCCTCCCGCGCGGATGCCGCTTTTGTTCGCCGGGCGGCGAGACGGCTCGGGCTCGGATTCGAATCGGCAAGGGCATCGACCCGCGCATTCGCAGCTGCAAACGGACAATCGATCGAACTCGCTGCGCGCGAGCTGCGATATTCATTTTTTGCGGAATGCGCCCGGCGACACCGGTGCCGGCGATTAGTGCTGGCTCACCACGCCGACGACCAAATCGAGACATGCCTGCATCATTTTCTGCGCGGATCCGGTGCGGCCGGGCTCGCGGGCATGCGGGCGGTAACTGTGACTCCGAAGCTGACAATTCTCCGACCCCTCCTCAGCATCACGCGGGAGGAGATTTGCGATTTTGTTCACTCCCGGAAAATCGCTTTCCGCGAGGACGCCTCGAACATCGACACGACGCCGACGCGAAATCGAATCCGTCACAACATCCTGCCGATCCTTCGCGAAGAGTTCGGTGAGAGCTTCCGCGGGGCAATTCTCCGCGCTGCAGAAATTCTTCGAATGGATGACGACTACTTGGAATCCCAAGTCCCCCAGCTCGCGAAGGAACTCCCGTGCAAATTCCTGCTCGGGCTTCCGCCGGCCCTCCGCCATCGTGCGGCCCTTCGCTGGCTCCAGCAGAACAAGATTCCTGAGCCGGGCTTCGCCGAGACCCAGCGTGTTTTGGGTCTGCTCGATATCACCGCAGGCCCGGCAAAGACCAACCTCCCGGGGAACTGGCACGCGCGCCGCCGGGCCGGACTGATCTTTTTGGAGAAAGGGAAGGCTTGAAAGCGAGCTCCGGGCAACCCCGAATCCCACGAGCGCCTTCATCGATCATGAAGGGTGCGAGTTTGGCGACTCTTCTCGATTCGCGAGCGATTGAATGCCTTGCCTACAATATTTCGCAAGTCTATCCAAACTTCGCGTCCGCCGCTTTCCGCAAAGCGGCGCGTCGGTCCGTCGAGGGCCTCGGGATCATGCCACGAGGGGTCGCGCTGGCCGAGGTTCTGCACGAGTTTCTGCCTCCGCGTTTCGATGAGGCCGCCGGGATCCTCGTCGCCTCGCTCGGGCCGCCATTGCAAGGAACGTCCGGCCACGGACTGGCACCGTTTTTCTACCTGCCTCATACAAGGTTTGTGTCCCTTTACGGAGTCAATTCCCGATACAACGAGGGCCGAGATCCCTTCGAATCTGCCATGCAAGCGCAGCACGAGATGACACGACGGTTCACGGCAGAGTTTTCCATACGTCGATTTCTGATCGCAGATCCGGATCGGACATTGAAAAAGCTGTTGGAGTGGACGCTCGATCCGGACCCCCACGTGCGACGGCTTTGTTCCGAGGGGACGCGGGCACGATTGCCATGGGCGGAACGGCTTCCGATGTTCATCAAAGACCCCAAGCCAACTCTCCCGATCTTAGAGGCATTGAAAGATGACGCCGATCTCTACGTTCGTCGAAGTGTCGCCAACCACATCGGAGACATCGCCAAAGATCATCCGGCTCTGGCGGTAAAAATTTGCCGGGGGTGGCTGAGGGGCGCCTCAGCCGAGCGCTTCTGGGTCATCCGCCATGCGATGCGCTATCACGCCAAAAAAGGCCAACCCGATGCGCTCGAGGTTCGTCGTCTGGCTGCGCGGCGCTGACGCATGAGACTCCGCTCCGCACTTCAAACGGCGCTTACGGCAGCCCGCGCCAACATCCTTCCCGGCGCTCTCCTCCAAGCGCTCATGCTCGTTTTTCTTTCTGCCTACATCGCGCATGAGGGTACGAGAAAATTCCTTCTCGAAGTCGCTCAGGTCAAAAGCCAGGCCGGCTTTCTCTTCGCCTTCGTGTCTTACATTGTCGCCGGAGCGTTGCTCCCTGAGCTCTTGCGCGTGGCATTTTTTCAAAGTGGCCGGATCCGCCGACGCAATGTGTGGCTGTTCGTGACGGCGGCCCCTCTCTGGGGAGTGATGGGCGTCATGGTCGATGCCTTCTACCGTTTGCAGGGGTATGTCTTCGGAGCGGGAACAGATCTCTGGACGATCATATGCAAGGTTCTCGTCGACCAGTTGGGCTTCAGCCCATTCCTCGGAGTCCCAATGGTTACCGCGTGGTTCTTATGGCGTGATGCCGGATTCCGCCAGTCGGCATGGAAGCAAATATTCTCTGCGTCCTTTGTGTGGGATCGCGTCTTCCCAGTGCAGGTCGCGGGCTGGCTCGTGTGGGTTCCGGGTGTGACGCTCGTCTACTTGATGCCGGCTCTCCTCCAGATTCCTGTCGCGGTGCTCATCCAGTGTTTTTGGGTCATGATCCTGACGACCGTCGGCGAGCGCCTCAGTGGAAAAAATCCTGTCGTCCCTTGATCGCGGCGAAGGATTTCGGAACGATTCCTGCTTCCCTGCATTCTCGCAGTCGTGTTACCTACAGCAACGCCGGAGTCAACCAACCCTCCGGCGATCGAACAACCAGCACATGAGCACCAATAAACGTTTCCGGGCCGGAGTCCTCTTCGGCGATGAAGTCAAAGACGTCCTCGACTATGCCAAGGCCAATGGGTTTGCGCTTCCGGCAGTCAATTGCACCGGCACGAATTCGATCAACGCATCTCTCGCTGCAGGCCGCGAGGTCAACTCGCCGATGATGATCCAGTTCTCGAACGGCGGTGCCCAATTCTTCATCGGCAAGGGGATCAAAGGCGACAACCAGCTCGGGCCGGTGCTCGGCGGGATCGCCGGCGCACACTATGTGGATGCCGCCGCGAAGGCCTACGGCGTCCCCGTCGTGCTCAATACCGACCACTGCGCAAAGAAGCTGCTGCCCTGGGTCGACGGGCTCTTGGCTGCCAGCGAGGAACAATTTTCTAAGACCGGCAAGCCCTTGTATTCGTCACACATGCTCGACCTTTCCGAGGAACCTCTCGAAGAAAACATCGAGACCTGTGCGCGCTACCTCGAGCGCATGGCCAAGATGGGCATGACCCTCGAAATCGAGCTCGGCGTGACTGGCGGCGAGGAAGATGGTGTCGACAATTCCTCTGTCGACGAGTCCCGCCTCTACACGCAACCGGCCGAGGTCGCCCACGCTTACGAGGTGCTTGGAAAAATCAGCCCGAATTTCACGATCGCGGCCGCATTTGGTAACGTTCACGGCGTTTACAAGCCGGGCAACGTCAAGCTCAAGCCATCGATTTTGAAAGACTCGCAGGACTATATTGAAAAGAAATTCGCGACTTCGCCGAAGCCCGTGAACTTCGTTTTCCACGGTGGCTCGGGCTCGTCGCGCGAGGAAATCCGGGAGGCCCTGAGCTATGGCGCGATCAAAATGAATCTCGATACCGACCTGCAGTGGGCTTTCTGGGATGGAATTCGCGAATACGAGGCGAAGAACCACGATTATCTCCAAGGCCAGATTGGCAACCCCACCGGGCCGGATGCTCCGAATAAAAAGTATTACGATCCCCGGGTCTGGCTCGGAGCGGGCGAGGCGGCGTTTACGAAGAGGCTGATCACGTCCTTCGAGGACCTGAACTGCACCGGCCGAAACAGCTGAGGAGCGGTCGCCGCAGACACACGTCTCAATACGCGCTCGGCTGAAGCCCGGTCTGCCGCTTGAACCAGCGCGAGAAATAGTTCTGATCGAGGAACCCCAATTCCTCGCAGACATCTTTGATCCGTGTTTTCTCGCCGAGGAGCCGGACGGCTTTCTGAAGGACAACCGCATCGCGGTATTCTCGGAGGGTTTGCCCCGTCGCCTGCTTGAAGATTCGATTCAAGTAGTCGGTTTGGTATCCCATCGATTTTGCCAGTCCGGCGATCTCCGCCAGCGGATTCTCGCTCTCTTTCAGCAAGCGTTCGAACTTCCGCACAAATCCCGGGATCTCCCGGCTCTGTGCGGGAAGCCCCTCCGTCGCTCGAAGCAGGGTGTCTAAGATTCGCAGGATCCCGGCGGCGACCAAGAGTCGGCAGCTCACATCACTCGGATCCGAAACTTTCGTGAGTTCCCCCAGCTCACGCTTGATGCTTCCGGCTTCGGATTGACTCAGGCGGCGCAGGACGAAGCCATGCTTCACAGCCCCCCGCCACTCCAAGTCCAAAACAAGGCAGAGCGGACGTCTGCCCGCTGTTTCTTGGAAGGAGTGGTGACACCTCGGCGGAAGAAAGACAACTGATGACGGCCCCGTCTGGAAATTCCGCCCCCTCACAGTGATGACCCCAGAGCCGCTCAGATAGCAGAGGATCTGCGTGAAGGGGTGGGCGTGCTCGGCGAGTTGGTCGACATCGGGCAAATGGCGGTTCATCCGCAGACGGCGCACACGCAGGCCGGGAAGCCTCACGTCGATCTCCCGAAGCAACAGGGGACGGTAATTTTTCAAGATTTCAGACAACCGGATATCAAGACGAAAAGAAAGTCGTTTTTGTGCTATGTTTCCCGGCCTTTGTCATAACGCGGACGAGCTCGGCGGGGTATGTTGATTCGCATGTCACCTGTCGTTCTTGTCACTGGCTCCAGCCGCGGCCTTGGTCGGGGCGTCGCACACTCGCTGGCTGCAGCCGGCTACAGCGTCGCTATCCACTATGCGAACAACAAGCAGGCCGCGGAAGAGACCGTGGCAGCCTGCCAAAATCTCGCGGTTCGTCCGGATCAAAAATTTGTCGCCGTGGGCGGAAACGTCGGTCTTGCAAAAGATCGGCAGGAAATTTTTGACCAAACGCTCAGTGCCTTTGGACGCCTTGACGCGCTGGTAAACAATGCCGGCATCGCCCCTCGCATCCGTGCAGATATTGTGGATGCCACGGAGGAGATTTTTGATGAGGTGATCGACGTCAACTTGAAGGGACCGTATTTCCTCTCCCAGCTCGCCGTCCGCCACTGGCTGGCCCACCCCGGTCAGTCTGTTCTCCCGAGCGGCTACAAACTCATTTTTATCAGCTCGCTCTCCGCCAATACCGCGTCCGTGAACCGTGGCGAGTATTGCATTTCGAAGGCCGGCCTTGCGATGGCCGCCCAGCTGTGGGCTGTGCGCCTCGCGGAAGTTGGCATCCAAGTCACAGAGCTTCGGCCCGGGATCATGGCCACCGACATGACGTCTGGAGTCAAAGAGAAATACGACCGGCTCTTGGCTGAGGGGATTGTGCCCATGAAACGTTGGGGCGAACCCTCGGATGTCGGCCGCGCGGTCGAGTCGATTCTCGCCGGACATTTCGCATTTTCCACCGGGGACGTCATCAATCTCGACGGCGGATTCCACCTTCGTCGCCTCTAATCACCATGATCTCAATTCGCCACGACCTCCATGCCGACCAACTCGCGCCCAAGCTGGCGCGTCTGTGGGAAGCCTCTGCACCGAAAATCCTGTCGATCGATGCCCATGACCGCCCGGGCGTTGCCACTCCGGTTTTTACCGTCCAAGGCCGTTACACAGCACGTGGGTGGACGGAATGGACGCAGGGCTTCGTCTACGGCTCGGCGATCCTCCAATACGATGCCACCGGCGATGAGCAATTTCTCGCCCTCGGACGCGATCGGACCCGCGACCGGATGGCGCATCACATCACCCACACCGGCGTGCACGACCATGGGTTCAACAACGTTTCGACCTACGGGAATTTGCTTCGGCTCATGGTGGAAGGAAAAATCCCGTTTGACCCAAGAGAGAAGGATTTTTACGAACTGGCGTTGAAGTGTTCCGGCGCGGTCCAAGCCGACCGATGGACGAAGACCTCAACCGGCGGTTACATCTACTCGTTCAACGGCCCCCACTCCCTGTTTGCGGATACCATCCGATCCCTCCGCGCCCTCTCGGTGTCCCACGCGTTGGGCCATGTGCTCATGGGAGAGAAGGACGCGCAGATTTCTCTGTTGGGACGGCTGATCGATCACGCCAAGACCACCGCGGATTTCGCGGTCTTCTACGGAGAAAACCGCGATGCCTACGACCTGCGCGGACGCGTGGCACACGAGAGCATTTTTAATACCAACGACGGAAACTATCGCTGTCCGAATTCTCAACAGGGATTCTCCCCGTTCACGACTTGGACGCGTGGCCTGGCATGGATCGTAGCCGGGTATCCCGAGCAGCTCGAGTGGATCGCCACACTATCGGATGATGACCTCGAGCCATTCGGCGGCCGCCACGCGATCGAGGCGATGCTCCTCCGGCCCGCTCGCGCTGCCTGCGATTTTTATATCGATCACACCCCGACAGATGGGATTCCCTATTGGGATACCGGCGCGCCCGAATTGTATCGCATTTCGAACTACCTCGACCGCCCGGCACAGGTCGAAAACGATTTTGAGCCTGTCGACAGCTCGGCTGCGGCCATTGCTGCCCAAGGCCTCCTCCGACTGGGCCGCTACCTTGAAGACAAAGATCCGGAAGGTGCCAAACGCTACTGGCAGGCAGGATTAACGGTTGCCGACACCGTGCTCGCCGAGCCTTATCTCTCCATTGATCCGAACCATCAAGGTCTGATCCTCCACTCGATCTACCATCGTCCGAACGGCTGGGACTACACGCCGCCAGGGAGCAAGATTCCCCGCGGCGAGTCGTCGATGTGGGGCGACTATCACGCACGCGAGCTCGCGCTCTATTTGCACCGCATCATTAAGAAGCAACCTTACTACACCTTTTTTGGCGGCCTCGCATCCTAAGCAAACTCAAATACGAACTATGACGATCTCAGACCTCGAAAAAATCGAAGGCCGCCGGTATCCCGCCCGGCGGCGGACCCAGAACCTTGTCGGCGGCGTCGCCCCGATTCAGGCAAAAAACTTCTGCATGGGTAACGTGACCCTCGACCCGAAGGGTGGACAGGTTCCGTGGCACAATCAGGAACAGGAGGAGGTCTATCTCGTTGTGGAAGGCACCGGGGAAATGTGTCTCGGCGAGGAGCGTCAGACTTTGACCACAGGCCAGATGGTTTTTATTCCGCCCGGAGTCTTCCATCAGTTGACCAACATCGGCGAGACACCTCTCCGCATGATCTACTGTTACGGGCCAGCCGGTGATGTCGCCCATTGGCGGCAGGAACTCGACGGCACTCTTCCGGTCGCGGGCCGCGATGTGCCGGCCCTCCCAGCTGGAGCGGCTCCCCAATGCACTGAGAAACCCGGCGCCTAAAACTTTCAAAAAATCAAACACCTATGAAAATCCACAAAATCGGCATCATCATGAACGGCGTCACGGGACGCATGGGAACCAACCAACACCTCATCCGCTCGATCGACGCGATCATCAAGCAAGGCGGAGTCAAGGTGAGCCCGACGGAGATCATTATGCCAGATCCCGTCCTCGTGGGCCGGAATGAGATCAAGCTGAAAGAGCTGTGTGCACGCACATCGGTGGAGAAGTGGACGACTGACCTGGATAGCGTGATGAACGATCCCGCCTATTCGATTTATTTCGATGCCCAAAGCACACTTCGCCGGTTTGACGCCGTCAAACAAGCGGCCGAGGCAGGAAAGCACGTCTACTGCGAGAAGCCGACGGCGATCACGACCGAGAATGCCTACGCTCTCTACAAAATCTGCCGCGACGCCGGGGTGAAAAATGGCGTTGTTCAGGACAAGCTTTGGCTGCCCGGTCTCGTGAAGTTTTTGCGCCTGAAGGAAAATAATTTCTTCGGCGACATCCTCTCCGTTCGCGGTGAGTTCGGTTACTGGGTCTTCGAAGGCCACACGGTCCCTCCGCAACGTCCGAGCTGGAACTACCGGAAGGAAGAGGGCGGCGGAATGGTCGTGGATATGCTCTGCCACTGGCGCTATGTGATGGATAACCTGTTCGGTTCCGTCAAACGCGTCTCATGCCTCGCCTCGACGCATATTTCCGAGCGGATCGATGAACTCGGCAAGCCCTACAAATGCACGGCTGACGACTCGGCGTATTCGACGTTCGAGCTCGAAAATGGCGTGGTCTGCCACTTCAATTCCTCATGGAACGTTCGCGTGCGCCGCGATGATCTGCTGACCATGCAAGTCGACGGAACAAAGGGGAGCGCGATCGTTGGACTCCGCGACGTTTGGATCCAGCATTACGGAAATACTCCCCGCCCGGTTTGGAATCCCGACGTAGCGCAGCCGATCGACTTCTTTGGTGGCTGGGCAAAGGTGCCTGAGCAGGAAACTTACGACAACGCCTTCAAGATCCAATGGGAACTCTTCCTGCGCCACGTGGCGCTCGATGAGCCATTCCGCTGGACGCTTCTCGAAGGTGCCAAAGGAGTGCAACTCGCGGAACTCGGCCTGAAGAGCAGCGAAGAGCGCCGTTGGATGGACTTGCCCGAACTTTCGGCCTGACGCAAAAGGTCAAACGACCCGCTCGACAACCACACGGGCACCGGAAACGGAGAGGACCCGAATCGTTTCGCCTTCCTCGACGAACGTCCCCTCGGTGACGACATCGACGAGAAACTCGCCGATGCGAGCCTTTCCGCCTGGTCGAAGAGTGGAGTAAACCGTGCCGGTCTCTCCCGCTCGAACACAGGGCCCGCCAAAGGAGCCCAGCGGCGTGACCGGACGCGATGGCCCGCTCGCGGACTGCGTTGCAAGAAACAACCGACGGAAAACCGGCAGGTCGGGCAGAAACCGTGCAAGCAACGAAATGACGAGTCCGGATGCCACGATCGCTATAGCCAAGTTCAACATGGGCCTCGCAAGGAGATCGTAAGAAAAGTTGAGCGGCTGCGCGGGGTAAAAATCGACCATCGCGAAAAAGAGCGCCCCGACCATGAATGCTGTGCCCAACCCTGCGAGCATGAGAACTCCCGGAAAAAAGATCAGCTCAACAGCGATAAGACCGATCCCCAAAAAGAACACCGCAGCGACTTCGAGGCCGGTCAGGCCCGCGATATAGTGCCCTGCGAAGAAAAAAAGAAAACAACAGGCCGCCAAGACACCCGGCACGCCAAACCCGGGAGACTTGAACTCGAGATAGGCTCCAATCGCCCCACCCAAAAGAAAGAGCGGAGCCAGTGCCGTGATCCACTGGGCGATTTTCTCAAACCCCGACGGTTCTACACTGGTGATGGCTTCCGGGGAAAGACCGGCCTTTTTGCAAAGCTCCGCAAGATCTGCCGCGATGCCGGAGGCCAACAAGGGGCGCCCGCCAACCTCCTTCACGGCCTCCTGCGCGCTCAGTGTCAGCAGGGCACCTTTGGGGTTGATCACCTGGTCGCCAATCTTCACTTCTTTGTCGAGGTTCATGAAACCATCTACCAGCTCGGGGTGGTAGCCGTTTAGCTCGGCAACGCTCCGGAAATATCCCGAGTAATACGAGACGATCTTGGCATTCATTGTAACGGGAATCTCTTGCCCCGAGCTAACGACTGGGGCCGCCGCGCCGATGGCACTCACGGGTGCCATGAAGACCTTCTTCGTGCCCATGGCGATGAGGGCACCCGCCGATCCGGCATTGGTGTTGACGTAGGTAAATGCCGGAACCTTGCTCTTCATGAGCATCTGCACAATCTCTTCTGTCGTCTTTAACGAACCGCCCGGGGTGTCCATGTTGATGACCAGACCCGCGGCACCCGCCGCTTCCGCCTTTTTGAGAATCCTTCGAAGAAAGAAAAATTGAGCGTCAGAGACCTCGCCTTTCAGCGGAACCACGACGACCGCGCCTTTCTGAAATGGTTCCTCAACAGCTCGGGCGGGCAAAAGACCAACAGCCAAAGCGAGCAAAATCAAACGTCGCATCATGCAGGGAATCTCCTCCGCACTTTCAGCCCCCGCAAGGCAAATCCCAATCGGCCTGCAATCCGCTCTCCATAAAACGGCGAGGGATTACTTCGCGTCGGGAAGGATGACAACCTTGATCCGATCGACTCCCTCGCGGGCGAAATCGCTCGGCGGGTAAGCTTTTTGGGCTTTGAGGAACCAGGCGAGTGCCGAGCCGGGCTGCTCCTTTTTCTCCAGATCCTCGGCTTGCTTGATCGCCCGAACGAAGTCCGCTGCCTTCGTGGTCAGATTGGCGCGAACTTGGTTGAGCTTGTTGTCATCCGGAAATTGTTGATACGCCTGCTCCGCGCTCTCCCATGCCCCAGCGTAGTCGCCACGCTTCTCGATCTCTTGGGCACGAATGATCGCCGCCTCGATCACCGTCATGTCATCGAGCACTTTCCGCAATTGTTCCTGCTTCTCTGGGAACATCGCTGCCGCCGCGATGTAGCGCATCTTGTCGTCAAAAATCTGGCGATAATTTTTCTGGCTCAGCAACTGGTCAAAATCCACAAGCGCGCGCTGCTGCACATCGGCTTGGCTGAAGATCATCCCGCCCACTTCGGCGAGCGCTGGATTCCTCGGCCAGATCTCGGTCGCGGACTTCAACTCAGCCTCCAAAGTGGCCTTGTCGCCACTGACAGCGGCATTTCTTGCTTTAGCGATATGCATGGCCGAGACCGTCCGGGCCGTCTCGATCGCAGCCATCGGCTTGGAGTTATCGAAATCCTTCGCAATGCGATCCAGTTCCTTCACGAGTTTCTCCGCGAGCGTGTAGTCCTTTACTTCGATCGCGCTGATGAGCTGGTTCGATTTTTGGACAAAATCGAGTGCGCGGCGCTTGTCCTCGCGGCGAAGCGTGCGGACATCGGGCATGTATTCTCCGAGGATAAATGTCTCGGCCAGCCGCTTGGTCGCACTCTCGAGTTCTTGTTGTTCCAGAAGGAACTTAAACGCCTGAACGCCCTCGCGGACATCGCGCATCGCCTCGTTGGCAAGCGAGTCAAGTGTGCCAACGGTTGGAGGCATCCCCGTTGTCTTGGAAAAAAGATTCTTCGAATCTTCCCCGACTCGGAGCAGGCTGTCCCCGTCACTGAAGATCGCTCGATAGAACCGGGTGCCGATGACGACATGCTGGAATCGCCGCTGGAGGAAATGCTGAACGATGAGAGCTTGGAACTCAATCTTGACCTGAAGTTCGGCAACTTCCTTCTTCAGCTGGTTCGCCTTTAACAGGGCATTGACCTCCGCGAGCCGAGTGACGAGCGGTTGCATTTCCATGTCGCGCTTGAGCTGCTGTTGTTTTTTCCATTCATCAGCCGCTGCGGCGTCGCTGCTGCTTGGACTTCCCAGTGAAGATCCTTGCGCGGTCATCTTCGAATTCCATTCGAGCCGCTTGCGTTCTTTTTCCAAGCTGTCATTGGCGGCCAGGAGGCGTTCGTTGGAGCGTTTGGCCAGCCAAGAAGCATAGACCTGATTCGCAATCGCATCGCACAGCCGGGCATCGATATCGAACTGGGAAGCTTGGGGCAAAAGGCGGAATGCTTCATCGAGTCCTTTAGGCGTCACGGTGCCGGGAGCCAGCTTATCGACAATCGATTTCAGGATCGCATTGTAATCACGATCATTCTCCGAGGTGGCCTCGGGCGCATTCAGGAACTTCTCGAAGCGGGCTTCGAAAATCCGATTATTATTTATGTTCCAGCTCTTCCCATCCCACTGCACGATTTCGCTGCCGGGATCGAGAAATGGCAGGTCTTTGCCAAGGAAGCTTGATCCGCCGGCAGGCGGCTTCGAACCGCCACCGCCTGAGCCTTGCCCCCCTTCAGCAGGTGCAGCTTGCGGAGCGGGCGCGGGATCGGGCACTTGGGCGCTCAGGACCAATGGCAGGAGGACAAAGAAAGCGGCGACCGATTTTTTCATGCCTTCGTCAGGTTCTTGGTCCGGAGAATTCCCTTTTCGTCGACTTCAATGACGAAGATAAACTTCTGGCCCTTTTGGATATTGATCGAGTTGAACTCCGTCGTAACGAGGACCGGGAGCGTGTCTTTCCCCTGCTCGACGTCGACGGCGAAGAGCCGTCCGGACGTCGGGGACCATGCCAAGGAATTCGAGACCTCGCCTTCAAACTTGTAAACATTTCCCCGCAAACTATTCGCGTTTCCGAGGTAGGAGGCCACGTCGAGCGGCGCAATCGTTCGATACGGATCCGATGTCCCGGATGGGAAGAATCGAGATCCGAGAAATGCCGCCAAAATGAGAACGCCGGCGAGGCCGAGCCAGATGGGATGAAATGAGGACTTGCCGCGGCGCGCCATATCAAATCATTACGCGCCTCGCGGGGTCATTTCAACCGGAAAGGAAGAGCCCGCTCGTGGCGTCACTGGGAAGGCGGCGTGAAGATTTTCTGCATTCCCGAGACGCCGGCCCCGGACTCGTAGGCATCCAGTTCCTCAATACGTCGCGCATGTCGGCCTCCTTCAAATGGTGTGGCCAGCCAGATGTCCACAATACGGAGGGCAATTTCCAACGAGATCATCCGCTGCCCGATCGAGAGGACGTTGGAGTTGTTATGACGACGTGATAGCTCGGCGGTCTCATCATTCCAGCAGAGTGCGCACCGCACCCCCTTGACCTTATTGGCGGCCATCGCCTCGCCATTGCCCGAGCCACCGAGCACGATCCCTCGTTCGGCCTCGCCGCGGACGACAGCCTCCGCTGCAGGAATGATGAATAGCGGGTAGTCCGTGCTCTCTGGGGTGGAAGTGCCATGGTCGGTGACTTCATGCCCGGCCTCGCGGAGGTGGGCTACGATCCGTTCCTTGTATTCAAATCCCGCATGGTCGCTGCCGATGCTGATCTTCATGGGACGTGGGCGGGCTCGGGTTGATCGGAGTAGGGAGCCTGCGCGGTGAGGCCGAGGGTCTCGAGAAGCTCGCGGTCCTCGTCGACGCCCGGGTTGCCGGCCGTGAGGAGTTTTTCGCCGTAGAAAATCGAATTGGCCCCCGCGAAGAAGCACATCGCCTGCGCCTCGCGCGAGAGCCGGGTGCGTCCGGCAGAGAGTCGGATCTTGGCCTTCGGCAAGACGATGCGAGCCGTGGCGATCAATCGGACCAACTCAAAAATATCGATTGGCGGCGAGTCGGCCAATGGTGTGCCGGGCATCGGCATGAGGCAATTGATCGGCACGCTCTCTGGCGGCGGATCGAACGAGCACAACACCCCCAGCATGCTCAGTCGGTCGAGCTCGGACTCACCCATGCCAATAATCCCACCGCAGCAGACGCTGAGTCCAGCGCGTTGGACGGCTCCAATCGTGTTCAGGCGATCTTCGAAGGTGTGGCTGGTAACGATCTTCGGATAATGCTCCGGCGACGTGTCGATGTTGTGGTTGTAAGCTGTGAGCCCTGCCTCTTTCAGCTTGAGTGCCTCGGCGTCCCCGAGTTGTCCCAGAGTGACACAGACCTCCATGCCGAGTCGGCTGACAGCACGCACGGTATCCAGCATTTGCTCAAACTTCACATCCCCCTCCCGGACTCCCTTCCAAGCGGCGCCCATACAGAAACGGGTGGATCCATTTTCCCGGGCCTTCTCGGCAACGGGCAGAACCTCGTCTTTCGTCATGAGATCTTGGCGTTCCAAGCCGGTCTTGTGGTGGGCACTCTGCGAGCAGTAGCCGCAATCCTCGCTGCATCCCCCGGTCTTCACGCTAAGGAGGGTGCAGAGCTGGACTTCGTTCTTTTCCCAAAATTCCAAATGAACCCGGCGGCTTTCCTGAATGAGATCGAAAAGCGGACGGCGATAGATTTGTTCGAGTTTTTCTAATGTCACAACTTGCTTCTTCTATCGTTCGGGCCGACCGGAGTCAACGCGCGGAACGTCTCAATAGCTTGAATAAAGAGTTCGTTTTTCGCCACGGGTTCCGCTAACTGCGTCGGCAACATGAAGCGCTACATTCTCCCAGTCGTCCAAGCCCTCGTCACTTTTGGGTTACTCTGGTGGATTTTTCGGGACCCCGAGAAGAACAGGCTGATGCTCAGCGCGCTTCAGGAGGCCAATACTCTGTGGCTCGTTCCCGGATTCGTCGGTGTCGGTATTGCCATCCTTCTCCAGACTCAGCGGTGGGTCATGCTCATGGCCGTGCAGGGGATCCGGATGGGTTTCTGGCGCGCTTGGCGTCTGGTGATGATCGGAGCGTTTTTCAACCTCTTTCTCTTGGGGGCCACCGGAGGGGATGTGGCGAAGATCTTTTACGCGATGCGCGAAACGGCGACGAAGAAAAGCGCGGCGTTTCTTAGTGTTCTCGTCGACCGGATCATCGGGTTGCTGGCGCTGATTGCCGTCACGTCTGTGATCTGCGCGATCAGCCTGCACGAATTGATGGCCCACCCGGTAACGGCGACATTACTGGGGTCACTCACGGTGATTCTCGGCGGATCGCTCGGGCTTGTCGTGGCCGGGTTCGTCGTCGATCGCCTGCAGCTTGCGCACAAGCTTCCAACTTGGCTTCCGCTGCATGCAAAGATTGTCGAGATGGCATCGGCCTTCTCGGTGTATGCCCGCGACGGGCGGACGCTGGCGGCGACCTTCGCGATCTCGATCCCGGCCCACCTGTTGATTTTTTCCAGCTTCTACTTTGCCGCGAGAGCCTTCACCGACCAATTGAGCCTGATGAATGTTTACACGGTGATGCCGGTCATCAACACCATCACAGCGCTGCCTATCAGCCTTTCTGGGGTCGGCGTTCGGGAACAATTATTCCAGCAGATGTTTGGAACGCTTTTCGGCACTCCGGAAAATATTGCCGTCCTTGTCTCGTTGGCTGGGTTCTTCCTCGTCATTGCCTGGGGCCTGATCGGGGGCATGGTTTACATGGTCTACCGCCCGACCGGCATCCATCTCCGCGACATGGAGGAACAGGTCGAGGACATCGAAAAGGATATCGAACAAGGCAGCTGAGACGTCACGAATGAACCGGCCCGAGATCGTTGCGAACTTTGCGCTGACCATCGATGGAAAGATCAGCACGCGAAGCCATACCCCCTCGCTTTTCACATCGCCTGCGGACAAGGCCCGCCTGCAGGAAATCCGGGCTTCCGCAGATGCCGTCCTTGCCGGACGAGGAACCGTTGCGGCGGATTCCATGAGCATGGGATTGTCGCGAGCGGACTTGCGTACCCGACGAGTGGCGGCCGGAAAGAGTCCGGTGCCGATCCGGGTCATTCTGTCAAATCGTGGTCGCCTCGATCCCGGGTGGAAGGTTTTTCGCTACACCCAGTCCCCGCTCGTTGTCTTCTCCACCACGCGGATGCCCGCCGCGACACGCCGGGCGATCGCTCCGCACGGCGAGCTTTTCCTCTTTGAGGCGGAGGCGGTGCCCCTTGCGGCAGCATTGCGGGTTCTTCGCGCCGACTACGACATTCGGCGCCTCGTGTGCGAAGGCGGAGCCATGCTTTTCCATAGCTTGATCGATGCTGATCTCGTGGATGAAATCTATGTGACGCTTGCCCCGGTAATTTTCGGCGGTCGGAATGCGCCGACAGTGACCGGGCTTCCCGGGCCATTTTTTACTTCGCCTCGCGAATTCCGCGTTGTTTCCCAAGAGGTCGTTGGCGACGAATGCTACCTGCACTTTCGCCGTCGGAGAAAATCCCGGGATTGAGTGATGCCGCGACAAGAAGCCCTTTGAGCGTGAGCACGGGATCGACGTCCGTGAACATCGGAACTCCCGACGCAATCAACTCGGCATCCCCTCCTGTTGCAATGACCCTCGGGCGCTTGCCGGGAAATGCCTCCCTCGTAATCTGCCGCAAGATCTCCTGAACGAGACCACGGTAGCCGTGAACGGCGCCGGAGATCATCGCGTCGCGAGTGGATCGCCCAACCACCACTCGCGGCTCACGGAGTGTGATCAACGGCAGGAGCGCCGTTCGATCGTGGAGATACTCGGTCATCGCATTGAGTCCCGGAGCGATCACCCCGCCGATATAGTCTCCGCGTTTCGAGATGACATCGAATGTCACCGCCGTTCCAAAATCCACCACGATGGCAGGTGCCCCGTAGTGCGCCACACATCCGGCGGCATTTGCGAGGCGGTCCGCTCCGATCCCACGCGGTGATGGGTAATCAATTCCGACCCCAAGCTCGATATCTGGGCCGATCCAGCAAACCGGTGATCCGCAGGCCGCATCAATCTGCGGATTCTTCTCTGGAACGACGGATGCCGCCACTAAGCCTCTTAGCCTGACATCTCCGATCACCGTCGCGACGTCACTGGCTTTCAGGGTCTTGGTCGGAACCCGATGGATCCGCCCAATCCGCCCGCCTCGCGCAATCGCGATCTTGGTAAACGTGTTGCTGATGTCAACGAGGAGGAGGTTCGACATTACGGCACGATTCCCGGTTCTGCGCTAGAGGTCAAGACGACTGCCTACGCTCGCGGAAGACGCCCTTCTGTTTCTCGGGCTCCGCATCTTTCTGCCGGTGGGCAATTCCCTTGCCCCAGAGGCGCATGGCCTCCCAGTGAATCAACGCGATCACTTTGAGCGTCACCAGCGGATATTTCGCCGTCAGTCCGAGGAGACGCGTCGTCGTCAGGTCCGCGCGAGTTCCCGTGAGCGCGCTGAGCAAAGTTTTCTCGGAGCCCTGATAATCGTCGATCAGGATCCTCAATCGTTCCCCCGGGGCGTCAAAGCGAAAGTCGAATGCCAGATCGAGATCTGAGAACGGGGAGACATAAAAATCCTTCGCCGTCCTCACGTGAAACCCACGTCCCCCAGGCTTGCATGGAACAAGAAACGGCTTCAGCTCACCAAATGTGTTTCCGACTTGAATGACCGAGACCAACGGCTGCCCGGTCTCATCGTCACAGAAAAAAATGGAGATCGGGTTGAATGTATAGCCGAGGAAGCGCGGGAGCGTCAGCAATCGAATCCTCGCAGGCTTTGCGGAAAAGTTATTGCACGCCAAAAAAAGCTCGAGGTTCGCGCGCAGGCCTCGTCCGCAAAGTTGAAAATAATCCTCGTCGCGGAGCGAGTAGAGATTCGGATCGTTGTGGGAGAAGATCGGAACGTTCCTCGCGAGATCCGGAATCTCGTCCAGATCGATCAGAAACATAAAGATCCTGTAGTCGAACTCGTGCACCTTCGGCAGGAGCCGCTTGTGCAGAACCGAGCACTCGTAGAGACACGAATTCATCCCGCAAGGATCGGACGCAGGACATCCGCCAAGTCGACCGCCGAGCGGTAGGCATCCTCATGGAATCCGTGACGAAAGTAGCTTCCACAAAAGAAAATCCGTTGTCCCGGCGAGCGCGTGTTCAGCCGGGGCAATTCGGCTTGGGCCTTCATCGCATCCAGCGTGAAGACCGGATGGTCGTAGTCGGTTTGGTAAAGGATGCGATCATCCGAAATCGTGCCATTGATCGAAACAAAGTAGTTCTTCTTTTTCGAAACACCCTGAAGCGCGTTCATCCAGTAATGGGTCGTTGCCACCGGAACCTCCCCTTCGACCCGGTAGTTCCATGCGGCCCAAGCTCTACGACAATCAGGCATGACCCCCTCGTCCGTGTGGAGCGTGGCGACGTTTCGCTGGTATCCGAAAGCGCCGAGCAGACGCTTTTGATCCGGATCTGGCGAGGCAAGCATCGCGAGGGCCTCATCCGCATGGGCGGCGATAATTACCCGGTCGAACGACAGGGTCTCTCCCCCCTCGATCGTCACGGTTACCGGGCCAGACGTCTCACCCACGGAAACCACTTTCGCAGGAAGTCTCACCGGCCCGACAGCCGCAATGATTTTGTCGACGTAGGTCTTCGCCCCTCCATCGACCGTGAACCATGGATGGTGCGTGGTGATTCCCAAAAAGCCATGATTCTCAAAGAACCGGATCAGGCTTATGGCCGGAAAATCCAGCACCCTCCCCGGCTCGGTCGACCATACCGCCGAGCTCATCGGCACAAGGTAAAGCTCCAAAAAATCCTGCCCCAGTCCGTGCCTCGCCGTAAACTCCCGCAGCGTCATCTGAGCGGTCGACGGGTCGTTCAACGCCGCCCGGGCAACTCGGAAAAAACGGAGGATTTGATAGAGGAGAGCGTAAAAGCGGGGGCGAAGCAGATTCCGCCTCTGAGCGAAGACTTTTGACAGCCCCATCCCGTTGAACTCGATTCCAATGCGTCTGTGACAAACGCTGAACGACATTTCCGAGGGCTTCGTTCGAACCCCGAGATCTTCAAAGAGTCGGACGAGGTTCGGATAAGTCGCGTGATTAAAAACAATAAAACCCGTATCGATCGAAATGGACGATCCCTCCTCATCGACCGTTACCGTATTCGAGTGCCCGCCGGGCCGTTCCTGCCGCTCGATCAGCGTCAGGTCCGCAACATTGCGGAGTTGCCACGCGCAGCCCAAGCCGGCGACGCCCGTGCCAACAATTGCGATGCGTTCTTTCACCGCGCGACGCGCGCCTGTCCGAGTGCTTTTTGTGGCACGGTCTTGATGTCCCAGACGATTCCGACGAGCCCCAAGGTCCGAATCACGTAGTAAGAAATATCAATCTCCCACCAGTAAAATCCCTGCCGGGCGGAGGCCTGATAGTGGTGGTGATTATTGTGCCACCCTTCTCCCAGCGTGAAGAGTGCGAGGAGGAAGCTGTTCCGACTCTCATCGCCAGTCTCGAACCGCTTCGTCCCCAAAGTGTGCGCGAACGAGTTCACCGCGCAAGTTGCATGGAAGAGGATTGTCGTGCTGATAAAAAATCCCCACACCACCATCTGCCACCCGTTCGTCCCCAGCCCGGGCGCGAAGGCTTCGAGCGAGGCCCCGAGGCCATACATCAACGCCAGCAAGAGCAGTGGCCCGATCAGGTCGAAGCGATTGAGAAAAACCAGCTCGGGAAACTTCGTGAGATCGCGGACCATCCGGTAGTCGGTCGGAAAATTTCGGCTGCTCGTCAGCCACCCGATGTGCGACCAGAGGAACCCCTTGCAGACCGGGGAGTGCGCATCGACATCTTCGTCCGAATGCGCGTGATGGTGCCGGTGGACAGACGCCCACCAGAGCGGCCCACGCTGGACGGCCGTGAGACCGATCAAGGCGAAAACAAACTGCGCGACGCGGGACGTGTGGTAGGCGCGATGGCAAAAATACCGGTGATAAAATCCCGTGATTGCAAACATCCGGACAAGATAGAGAACGGCTGCGGTAATAACCGCCGCCCAGCTCCATCCGGTCCAGATCACGCCGAGACAACCGACATGGAGGATGATGAATGGAACACTCCGTGAAAATTCAAACTTCTCCGGCTGACTCCGAACGGAATCCGCTCCGCCCGGAAAATAGTCCGAGTCGATCGCCTGAATGATCGGGGTCAATGCACGCGGGAGGCTCATGGTTTAATCTCCCGAGACACCCAACGAGGCCAACAGCCGGTTGAGGTCGTCGTCTCCATAATACTCGATGTGGATCGTGCCTTTTTTCTCACCATGGGAGATTACGACACGTGTTGCCAATTGGTGCGTCAATAAATTTTGAATCCTCAAAATGGCCGGCGCCAGCTCCCCTTCCCCGCGCCCCCCACCCGCACGCTTCTGCGGAGTCCGCCCCATCTTCGCGAGATGCTGGGCAGCCAACTTTTCTGCCACGCGCACGGAGGCTCCGGATTGGAGAATCTGGTCCGCCAGCCACTTCTGCTCCTCATGAGATTTGAGCGAGAGAAGGACTTTGGCATGGCCGACCGAAATCCGGGAATGCTTAAGTAGCGATTGAACATCCGGCGCGAGATCCAAAAGTCGCATCGCATTGGCCACCGAGGCCCGACTCTTCCCGACTCGCTTGGAAATGTCTTCTTGCGTCAGACCGAAGTCCCGGGAAAGTCGCTCGTAGGCGGTCGCCTCCTCAATGGGATTCAAATCTTCGCGCTGCAAGTTCTCGATGAGGGCCAACTCGAGCACCTCGCGGTCTGAGGCCTCGCGGATAATCGCTGGAGCGTCTTTCAGCCCGAGCTCTCGCGACGCACGCCAACGTCGCTCGCCAGCGATCAGCTCGTATTTTCCATCGACTTGGCGAACGATCAACGGCTGGATGATCCCTCGCTCACGAATGCTTTCGATCAGCTCCTGAAGCTGGTCACCGCGGAATTCCAATCTCGGCTGCAGTGGGCTTGGAGCGATAAGATCCAAGCTCAATCTCTGCACGCGTTCGCCCGACTCCTCTGCGGGAGATGGGTTGCCAACTCGCGCGTTGATGAGTGCGCTAAGCCCTTTGCCGAGTGCCTGCTTTGCCATGAACACTTCAGCTAACCATTCACCGTCTCATGCGACAAGCAGAAGGAATGGAATTTCATCGCGACGCCTGATATCGATCACGAAATGTTTGCTGAGATTGAGTTCTGGGAAGATGGCGAATCCCGTCCCCCGCCGGATCAGATGGCCGTCGATGAAGCCTTGTTCACCTTGGCCACCCGCCCCATCCTGCGGACCTACCGATGGGACGCTCCTGCGGTTTCGTTTGGCTATGGTCAACGCTTGGGCGATATCCGAGAGTGGGCGCCGGGACTTCCTTCCGTCCGCCGTTGGACCGGGGGAGGATTGGTTTTCCACGATCGCGATCTCACCCTTGCGCTGGCCATTCCCGCTGGGCTCGGGTTTGAAAACAAATCATCTCTGGTGATCTACGAGGAGATCCACAGATCGATCGTCGCGGCTATGGAATTAGTCACCCATGGGATCCGCCTAGCGGGGGCGGCCGACTGCCGGCCCGGTCCCCAGTGCTTTAACAGCCCGGCCGCAGGCGATGTGCTTGCAGCGGGGGAGAAACTTTGCGGGGGCGCACTCAGGCGAACCAAGGCCGGCCTGATCTACCAAGGCTCAATCCAGTGCAACATCCTTCCGGCTCCTGCAGACGTTGCCCGTGCGATGGCAGCCACTGTCAAGCCCTGCCAGTCGACGCAAAAATTCACACAGCTAGCGGAGCAGCTCAGCCGGGAAAAATACTCTACCCCGGCTTGGAGCGAGTTGCGCTAGACGCCTGCTCAGGCCTTCTTCGCGGCGAGTGCCTTGTTCAAGCGGCTCTTCCTGCGATTGGCAGCGTTCGGGTGGATGATCCCACGCTTGGCGGCTTTATCGAGGCTCGAGGAGAGCTTGGTCAAGCCGGCTTTCGCGACATCGGATTTTCCTTCGCCGAGGGCTTTGCGGAGTTTTTTTTGCTCGGACTTCAGGGCGGTGATGACACCGGCATTGCGTTCACGGCGTCGCACGCTCTGGCGCGCACTTTTTGCTGCAGATTTTGTATTGGCCATATGATGGATTTGTCCTGCCAGAGGGGAGAATCGAACTCCCGACCAAGGGCTTATGAGTCCCCTGCTCTACCGCTGAGCTACCCTGGCATGGGCGGAAAAGGTTACCGGATCCCGGGCTCTCCGCAAGGCGCAATTTTTCAAGTCTCGAGATCGAAATTCCTCAGCCCACGAGCGGCAGAAGATTCCTGCTGATTGCCCGATCGACCGAGACCGCCCCCGCGCCAAGAAAAAGAAGAGCGAATCCCGAAGCACACAGGAGAAGCGGAAGCTCGAATTCGACAAATCCTCCCCCGTTCCTCCCCACGACCACGAGCGCCCCGCTCATGATGGCAATCACCCCGAGCCCAGCAAGGCGCGTCAGGAACCCGAAGAACAACGAAAAACAAACAAGCGCCTCCCCGATGATGATGGCAGCGGCGAAGACCGACGGCATTCCGAGCACCTCCGACCAAGCGGCCATCGTGCCCGTCCAACCCTGACCACCGAACCACCCGAGCGTCTTCTGCGCCCCATGGTAAAAGAAGATGCTGGCAACGGTCATTCTCAACACCAATGGGCCGAGATTCCCCGGTGTGTGGAAAAAATGATAGACCGGGTTATTCGTCACCCCGGAATTTGTAGCAGGCTCGCGCGGCAGCGAAAAGAAATTTGAGATCCTCGCGAGGAAAAGTCCCGCACTCTGGGTTGCGCGGACGAACCTTTGGATCCTTATCGATTGCACTCGATGAGATTTTCTAGTGGCCTTAGGCCGCCCGGCTGATCATCGTGCGGGTGTGGCGGCGTTGTTGCTCACGACTGATTTTCCGGAATGAACCTACCCAACAAACTGACGCTCTCGCGGCTGGTATTTGCCGTCGTTTTTGTCGCCTGCTTTTACTCGGGCTTCGAATATCGCTTCAGCACCGCGCTTGTCGTTTTTCTTATGGCCACATTGACGGATTTCTTGGATGGCGTCATTGCACGGAGCCGCGGATTGGTTACGGATTTCGGCCAATTGATGGACCCCCTCGCGGATAAAATCCTCACAGCCTCTGCTTTTATCTGCCTGAGTGGTCTTGGAGCACTGCCCGGTTGGGCCGTGATCGTAATCATCAGCCGGGAGTTTCTGATTACCGGCCTTCGTTCGCTTGCCAGCACGAAGGGGATTGTCCTTCCCGCCGAACGGCTGGGAAAACACAAGACGGCATGGCAGATGATTACGATCATCTATTTCCTTATACTCTTGGCAGTCGCCGAGTGGAGTCCGGCGGCGTGGACGCGCCCCGCTTGGGTGGCCGGCACCACGGTCCTCGTGGGAATCACCGTCCTCTTGACGGTGTATTCGGGCGGTGCCTACTTGATTAAGAATCGCGGACTGTTAAAGACGGCCTGAGCGGTCACCAGAAACTCTGGGGCACCTCGATTTTGTCGCCAGGCTTCAGCTTCATGTCCTTCGAAGGATCTTTTCTCACGTCTTTCACGTTGACAACAATCGCCTGGCCATCCCGGAGCAAGCGAACGGCGGATTGATTGGCGTATTCGGTGAATCCACCCGACGCCGTGATGGCACCGAGCAAGGTAAGGTCGGCTGTGAAGGCCACTCGCTGGGGAGCCCGGACATCACCACCCACATCAACGAACCGTGCAGCATTGGGCACCGCAATCGTGATCGAGGGATTCGTGTAGATTTGCTGGGATTTGTAGGCTGCCTCGACCGAGGTCTGCAATTGCGCTTGTGTCGCGCCCGAGGCCCTCACTTTTCCGATATGCGGCAGATTCAGAAAGCCCTCGCCATCGACCGTATACACTCCCGATACTTGGCTGACCTCCTCCGCTGGCACGCCGCCAATCCGGACCTCGACTTGGTCGCCTGCCCGGAGCGTGGCGTCTTGGCTCCACCCAGACTGCAATGAAAACGAAACGATTGCTCCGAGGAGCCAGAGAAACAAAGTCCTAGTATGCATCATCTTTATCTCCCTCAGTCGGCGCGGAGGAGGCCAAGGCCTGCTCTTTTTTCTTCTTCCGAGCCTTCTTTTTATCATCCCGTCCGGCCTTGTGATAATAGTTGTAGTAGCTCGTGTAGTATTCGTAGTGCTGGTCGTGACGAACGTCGACGTTGTTCAGCACGACGCCGAGGATGTTGCCGCCGACATTCGTAATCGCCTGCTTGACCCGCTGGAGCATGGCTCTCGGGAACCGACGATGCTGGACGACGATCAAGGTCAGATCCATCGCACTCGAGAGCACGGAGGCGTCGCTGACTCCCAAGATTGGCGGAGAATCAAAAAATACGATGTCGAACCGGCCCTTGACCTCTTCGATTAGTTCGACCATCCGCTGAGAATTCAAGACACCCACGGCGTCGCTCGGGATCTGGCCACTCGTCATGAGGTAAAGGTTGTCAACCTTGGTGAGGTGCACCACGTCTTCCAAATCAACTTCCGTCGTCAAATAATCGCTCAGACCATTTTCGTTCTCGATGCCAAACATGCGGTGCATGGAAGGGCGGCGCAAATCCGCATCGACCACGAGGGTTGTGTAGCCGCCTTTTGCGAACGTGTAGGCTAGATTAATCAGGGTGGTCGATTTCCCCTCGCCCGCACCACCGCTAACGATAGTAATGGTGTTGGCGTCTGGCGACTTCCGGTTGAATTCAATATTCGTCCGCATGATCCGGTAGGCTTCCGCATCCGGATTGTCGTCCTGCTCATTCGCGAGAATGGAGATCCCTTTAGGAATGACCGCGAGGACGGGCACTTGAAGGAACGTCTCGACGTCCTCCATCGTTTTCACGCTGGTATCGAGGTATTCGATGAAGAACGCCAGGCCGACGCCGAAGACCAAGCCAACGACGACGCCAAGCATGATATTCAACCAAACCCGAGGCTTCGACGGAGCGCTCGCGACTTCCGCGGTCTCCCAGATCACAGTGGGATTCTGGGGCATCGTCCGTTGCAAGGTCTCGGTGGATAACCGCATCTCCGCTGCTTCGAGAACCTTTTTCGCCTGAATGTAGTTGTTCTTGGCTTCGTAGTATCCCGCCGCCCTTGTTTTCGCGCCCTGTTGATCTTTTTGAGTCTCATTCAGCCGCTTCTCCAACTCCGCTAATGAAGACTCAGCAATCCGCAAATTCGCTTCGAGGCTCGTTCGCAACGACTTGATCTGGCTTTCAAGCTGCTTCTCCATCACGTCCTTCTTCGCGCGAAGCGCACGGACTGTCGGGTGGTTGGTCCCCAAGCCACCATTGAGCAGCCGAGCTTCCTCGGAGGCGGCCTCTTGGAACTGCGGGAGGACTTGGGAAATGGTGGGATCCGCAATCTCCAGCGTCGTTATGCTCCGCATGACCTGATCATCGGTCAGTTTCACAATCGCATCGTATTTCGCACGGAGGCTCGAAACGCGGAGTCGTTCGGTGCTCACCTGATTTTCGACCGACATCAAAACTTGATTCACCGCGAAGTTCGAGTCCTCCACGTTGTCGGGATTCAGATCCTGAATATTATTTTCGATTCGGATTCGCTGAGCTTCCGCGCGGAGGTCATCGACTTTTTTCTTCTGTTTCGCGACTTCGTCTTGCAGCTGCGTGAGCGAGCGATTGACCCACTTTTCTTGGTCTTCAATCCTCTTTCGCTGATACTCCTCCGCGATGCGATTGGCAATTTCCGCAGCTTCTTGTCGATCCGTGCTCATGACGACGATCTGGATGAGTTCCGTATTCCGAATTTCCCGCACATCGATCATTCCACGAAGTCGGAAATACGCCTGTTCCTTGCCCGTGAAGCCATAGGCACCCTTCCACTTTTGCTCGAGCCCCAGCGAATCGATGACTGGGTAAAGCATCTCTTTCCGTTGAATGATTTCGAATTGCGTCGTGAGAAACCGTGGATCAAAGCTCATCCCCGATGCCCGATCACTAAAGACGGCGAACGAGGTATCGCTCTGCTTGATCTGCATCGTCACGGTCGAAGCATATTGCTTCGGCATAAAATTCGTGACCACGGCCGCCGTAATCACCACGAGCAGGAAGACCAAGATGATCAGCGGAAGCCGAACACGGATGACCCGCCAATAATCAAGGAAGTGAAGTTTCAGCTCGCCACTGTCGGGATTGTTCATGCTGGAAGGGATTGATGGCTAGCACACTTTATTTTGCTTCAACCTGAGGTTTTGTCTCGGAAAAATCCAAGACAGGAACGTAACCCGAAGGTCGCCGGATTGCAAAGTGTTTACCTAGCGGAAAGAGGGCCGGGCTAGAATGTGAAATTCACCCCGACAAACGCGACGTTCCGAGTATATTCGCGGGATGGTTCCACGGGCGCAATGTCCGCCGTGAACGTGTATCCGGCTTGGAGGCTGACAAAACGATTAATGTTAAACTGTCCGCCCGCAATGAGTTCTATGATGTTCTCGTAAAAATCGGGGATAACTCCCGGCTGGTCGTAGTAGTTATTTTGGTAATTGATCCCCAGATTGAGGGAGAGCCTCTGCGTGATACCTTGAACCATGTTGAAGCCGATGCGGAACGTCTGCCGCTGGGTGACATCATTCAGGCCCGAAGCTTCCGTCCCATATCGCATGGATAAGGAGATGTTGGAGGCTTTCATATATTCATAGGAAAGATTTAACTCACCGAAAGGGCCAACGTACACGCTGCTTCCATCAGTCTGATTCTGATTGAAGTTAACCTGTGCACCTCCGCGTGTGGTCACTCGAAATTTCGGGTTGAACACTTGATCGACCCCGAGGAGAAAATAGTTTCCAAAGCTGTCTAGGTCAGCTTGAAAATAGGTCGTCGGATTAGCCCGGTATTCCAGCACCCCTGTGGTCTTCGGAAGAATCAGCCATTTCGCCGACTGCGATATGGTCTGTGAAATATTGCCCTGAGTGTCATTCAGAGATTGCTCGACATAATAGGAGACGGCAAAGTTGTATTTCGTCTCTGTCGAGAATTTATCCGTCCACTGGTAGGCCGCGCCCAACGTGGTGTTCGAGTAGATATAGTCTCCATTTTGGCGGTTTGTTCCACCCGCAATCGTGAGGTCGGGCTGCGCGAGATACGCTGTGTTCGTCGAGAGCGTGAGGATGAGGCGGGGTGTCAGTTGGTAGGTGGAGTCCAGAGTCCATGCCCCAGTGTAATCATTCTTATTTCCTGGGCGGGTGTAGTAATACGTGATTCCACCATTCAACCCGGTCACGAGGCGCAACCGGGGATTGTCGGCTGTGTATTGGATTCCTGCCGCGATGTTGGTGTAGAAGCTCGCGGATTTATCGGTCTTTGTCGTAAAGAGGTTGTCGTCATATCCTTCGCGAACTGCAAAATTGTAGACGAACGGAAGCTTTCCGATTTGCGGTCCTCCTCCCTCTAGGGCCGCCGCATTGTCATCGACCGGTTCTCCAATTCCTTGACCGAAGTCTGCTGGCGGCGGAGCCCCGTAAAAATTCTGCGCAAAGGATTCGCTGGGCATGGTGGAAATTATTCCCATTACGAAGGCGGCCGAAATAAGTCGTTGAGTCATTGGATAATTGGTTGAGGTTCGCGTCGAGACTTTTGAGATTGAGGATGGAAAGCGCAAGAAGAAAAAGTCGATATGGCAAAAATGCCTGTTGCCGCAAAAGTTTTGACACCGAGGGAGAGATCGAGGGGAGGAGAAAAAGGGGACGTTGACTCAAAAAGGATGACACCGAAGAAAATGGAGGATGTCGATGAGTCAGAAAGTGCGAGAAGAG
>Ga0247831_1000681_pt1 | contig 73107 bp, 54 predicted proteins | sample LaCruzMarch2015__9_FD_192406 | JGI IMG/M metagenome (GOLD analysis project Ga0247831, IMG submission 192406) | Freshwater microbial communities from meromictic Lake La Cruz, Castile-La Mancha, Spain - LaCruzMarch2015_1m | ecosystem: Environmental > Aquatic > Freshwater > Lake | place: Spain...
TTTTAAATTTAGGTGTAAGTCAGCAACCGTATCAGTAAGTTTCCTTAAAGTCATATCCGCGTAAAAAAATGAATTGGGTCGCCCTGGTGTTTGGTGAACCCATGACTCGTTTTACCTTTGCGCCACTATTTGGAATTAGTCTTAATAAACACAACTTTTCACCATGAACAACTTTAACAAATTGGCAGGTGTGCTAATACTTGCCCTTATTGCACACTCCCCACTCTTTGCCCAAACAGGAAGTATCCAGGGTCACATCACTACTACCGATGGTGCAGCGGCCGAATACGTCAACGTTATTTTAAAAGGGACCAACAAGGGTGCGACCGTCGATGCCCAAGGCAGGTATTTGATTGAAAACATCAAAGCAGGTACCTACACCCTGTTCACCAGTTTTGTGGGTTTAGAAACAAAGCGTCAATCCGTAGAAGTAAAAGCAGATCAAGCAGTTATGGTCGATTTTATACTTTCAACGGGCAGCGCCGAACTCAAGGAAGTGGTGGTTTCTGCCAATCCGAGCAAGTACGTGAGCGACTACCCTTCTGTAAGCCTTCGTTTGAAATCACCGTTACTGGAAATACCACAAAACATCCAAGTCATTACCCGGCAAACCCTCCAAGACCAGCAAATTTTTGACATGCAAGAGGGCGTTATCCGGAATGTGAGCGGCGCAACCCGTTCGGAACACTGGGAAAATTACGCCCGGATCGTTATGCGCGGCTCGAGGGTGGCCGCCTTCAGAAATGGAATGAACGTCACGGAAACCTGGGGGCCACTCAACGAAGACATGAGCATGGTGGACCGCATTGAGTTTGTAAAAGGACCGGCAGGGTTTATGTTAGCCAGCGGCGAACCCAGCGGTTTTTATAATATCGTGACTAAAAAACCAACTGGTGTAACCAAAACAGAAGTTGGTATGACGATCGGCAGTTTTGGAACCTACCGCAACACGTTTGATTTTGACGGCAAATTGAGCAAGAATGGCAAAGTGCTTTATCGACTCAACCTCATGGGCCAAATGAAAGGCACGCACCGCAATTTTGAATACAATAACCGCTTGTCGATTGCCCCCGTTCTGAAATTTCAAATCAATCCAAAAACCTCGCTTACAACGGAATATACCTATCAATACGTTAACATGTCGCCTTTAGGTTCGGCCTATGCGTATAGTGCTGAAGGCATTGGCAAACTTCCTGTTTCGTTCTCTACCCTGGAGGCAAATATGGCGCCCACCAAGATCAACGACCAATCGATCTTTGTTACCTTATCACACAGTATCAACGATCAATGGAAATTTACTGGACAGTTGGCCTATTTGAATTTTAAGCAAATTGGTTCCAGTTTGTGGCCTTCTGGCATCAGCGCTGATACCCTAAAAAGAGCGATGACCAGTTGGGATATTCTCGGACAAATCCGGGTAGGCCAATTTTTTGTAAATGGAGACTTCCTTACAGGTAAAATCAAACATCGACTCTTGGCTGGCATTGATATGGGAGACAAAGATTTTTACCACGATTGGAGCCAGGGTGGCGCATTTTCAGGTGGCACCGCTTTTTTAGTGAACAACCCGGTGTACGGGCAAGTAGCAGGTACAGCCTATCCCGTTTTTAACCGAACAAGCAGCATACGTGAACGGGGTGTGCATTACAATAACCTTTATACTGCGTTTTACCTCCAGGATGAACTCCGACTTTTGAATGAAAAATTGAGATTGACCCTCGCAGGTCGATATACCACAACCGGAGATGTAGACCCCTATTCGGGAAAAATAGAGGCAGGAAAATTTACGCCAAGGGTGGGCATTAGTTATTCAATAACGAACAACACCAGTGTATACGGCGTTGTAGATCAATCTTTTATTCCCCAAGCCGGTGCATCTTTTGAGGGTAAAAAATTCGAACCAATCACGGGAACAAACCTGGAATTAGGCCTGAAAAAAGAGTGGTTGGATGGCCGCTGGACTGCTACAATTGCAGGCTATCAAATTACCAAAAATAACGTACTTACGCCCGATCCAAATAACCAGTGGTTTTCAATCCAACTAGGTCAGTCGAGAACATCCGGCATTGAATTCGATGTGCGCGGACAAATTTTACACGGCTTGGATGTTACCTTGAACTATGCTTATACAGACGCAAGGGTAACCAAAGATTCTGAAAGCAAACAAATAAACAGACAATTACCAGGCACCGACAAGCACATCGCAAACGCCTGGTTGAATTACAGAATTCCACACGGAATACTTCAAGGCCTCGGTTTATCGGCTGGGATTACCCACGCATCCGGCAGAACCGCATGGTATGCCGAATATGATAAATCGATTGACCCCAGTATGCCTGCCTACACCCGCCTAGACGGTGCCGTTTCGTATCAATTCGGAAAATTTGCAATCGCGCTCAACGTAAACAACCTCCTGAACGCAGACATCATATCCGGGGCATATTATTCCTGGAGCAATTTTTACTACTACCAGGCGGAGGCGCATCGTAATGCAAGATTAAGTGTTAATTATAAATTTTAATAAAATAAATGTCTACAAGAAAATTCATTCGAAACATGCACCGCTGGCTCGGAATTAGTTCCGGGCTGGTGGTGTTTATCATGGCAATTACCGGCTGTTTGTATGCATTTAAAGATGAAATTCAGCAGGCTACCCAAGCATTCCGATTTGTAACAGCACAAGACCGTCCTTTTTTGCGCCCTTCCCAGTTACAAACCATTGCCCAAAAATCGTTGCCCGACAAATTGATACATGCCGTAAAATACAACGGGAAGGAGAAGTCGGCAGAAGTCATTTTTTACCATAATACGCCCACCTACTATTTTACCGTTTTTCTAAATCCTTATGATGGTACAATCTTGAGGGTGAAGGATATGGAAGCAGGTTTTTTCCATTTTATTTTAGATGGGCACTTTTATCTTTGGTTACCTCCAACCATTGGTCAACCCATTGTGGCCACGGCAACACTCGTTTTTACCATCACACTCCTTTTGGGACTTTTTCTATGGTATCCTAAAAACAGTGCTGCCACCAAACAACGATTTTGGTTTCGATGGAAAAAGACCACGCAGTGGAAGCGCAAAAATTATGATTTACACAATATCTTAGGGTTTTATGTGAGCTTTTTTGGCTTTGTATTGGCTTTTACAGGAATGGTTTGGGGATTTCCTTGGTTTGCCAGCATTTATTATAGCGCTTGGGGCGGCGAGAAATCATTGATATACCAGGATCCGATCGTCAAAAAAGTTCCCCCCGATTCAACCGGACTACAAAAGAGTCCCGTGGATAAAGTGTGGTTCATCATGCAAACTGCTTATCCCGATGCCAAAAGTATTGAGGTCCACCCGCCTGAAAATGACACCACCGCAATCGCCGCCAATGCCAATTTGGAAAATGGCACTTTTTGGAAAACGGATTATCGCTATTATGACCAATACCGTTTCAACGAAATACCCGTTGCGCATGTATATGGGCGTTTAAAAGACACCAAATTAGCAGATAAAATAATGCGCATGAATTATGATATCCATGTGGGCGCAATTGGTGGCCTGGCGGGCAAAACGCTTGCTTTTTTGGTAAGTTTGATTATTGCCACCTTACCCGTTACCGGGGCGTATATTTGGTTTGGAAGAAGGAATAAAAGCCAAAATCATTGTAAATTTGAAGCGCATAAATCAACCGCCAACCGTATGGAAAGCTCCAATTGAAATTCAATCATGAAGTACCTTTTTTTTGCCGTACTGCTGTACTATAGTATGCCTCTTTCAGCCCAAATTTGGCACAAAATCCCCCTGCCCGGCTCCAGCTCCTATTCGACCTGGGGGGTGCAACCGGTGACCAATGGTGCGATCCTGCGTGTAAAAGACGGAAACAGAAATATATTCATCAGCACCGACCAGGGCCAGCATTGGAAACCCCTAAACGGCCCGTTTGCCGTGCTGAATGAACCCCTCAATTCGGGTATTCGCGCCCTGCGGTATGGTTCACAAGATTCTATCATCGTTATGGATGGCACAGACGAAAATGGGCTGGTGCGTTGTTTCCTGACCAAAGACCTCGGCCAAAGCTGGCAAGAAATCAAACCTGCGCCAGAAGGCGTTACGACCGCCCCTTTGATGGTTCATAAGGGCCAGCTTTTAACTTACGGCTATTTCCCTTATCGTTATAATGCACTTGATAATCAGTGGGATACCATTTTTAAAAAACCTTTACGACTGTACTTGCAAGGGTCTACGTTGTGGCTGCACAGCCAGGCAGAGGCACAAGACACCATTTATAAATCATTGGATGGAGGCTTGACCTGGACAACACCATTTCGGCTTTCAGGCAATCGGATGCTTATTCGGGGCGATACCTTTATGACGACCTACCCTTTCCAGCGCAGTTTTGATGGGGGCCAAAACTGGGAGCCGCTCCCGCCTTTTGGACCGATCAATGAATTGTATGATGACGGAAAATATCAATACATCGTAACTGATTATAATACCATTCGATCTACTGATTTTTTCCAAAGTTACGAGACCTTGTTTAATCAATCGATTTTCAGCGTAATACGTTTTGACGATCAACATATTTTAAGTGCTGGTGTAGACGGTTGCTACCGCTCAGCCGATGATGGTGCACAGTGGGAGCGCAGTAACACGGGCATCGGTCCCTGCGATTACGGCTACGGTTTGACCACGCTGGGCAATTATCTGGTTGCGAATTATGCCAGATTTGGCTCGGGGAGTACCCAATATTTTCAATCATATTCTACCGATTCGGGCAAAAACTGGAAAGCTTGTGTTGCGCCCACTTATTTATTTCGCCTAACCCAGGTAAAAAATGATTATTTCGGCGTGCTGGGCCCAACACTTTACCGTTCGCAAGACGATATTAGCCAATGGGCCCCAATTTCATTTCCCGAATTAATCAACTATCAGGATACACGCTTAGTGGCAAGCAACGATACCCTGATCCTGTTAACCAATAAAACGGACCCGTACCAAAGCGCGTTGTGGTGGACGAAAACCAACACCGAACCGCTTGTTTTTCACGCTGTTAGTACGAACCCTCCTTGTTTTCCGAAGGGCTATGTGGTGCACAAAAGTGTTTTGTACATTACGGACGATTTCAAGGTTTACAAAAGTGCAAACCGGGGCCAAAGTTGGCAGCAGACAGCAACCCCAGGCATCGGAGGAGGATTGTACAGCGACGATAACCGATTGTATTTTATTGGATTTCAAGGCATTAAATATTCAACAGATGGTGCGGAAAGCTGGCTGGACATACCCTTTCCCACAACGATGGCGCAACAGTTACAGGCCGTCACGGTAGCACCCACCGCTTTGTATATCAACGATGGCAATGGCCAAATTTTTTACCAAAATGCAGGCACAATGGTTTGGGATTCCTTGCCTAATTTTCCACCCAACCTGGGTCCGGGAAGGGTCGCTAGAATCGGTGATTATTTGTTTATTCCAGATTATTTCGGGAATATCTGGACCAATGATCCCAATTATGTGCGCACTATGGCACCTAAAGAACTGCCGGAAATACTGATTTTCCCGAATCCCGTGACCGATCAATTGTATGTACAATTTCCTATGAAAAACAGTCCTCAATCTGTGCGCATCTTCAATTCACAAGGATCACTGCAGTGGGAACAAAAAAATCCGGGCCAAAGTATTATGGTGGATACTAAGGCATGGCAACCGGGGCTGTATATTTTAGTTTGGGAGGTAAATGGTAAGGTATTTGGTAAAAATGTGGTAAAAAAAGCATCTTGATTTTAAAACAAAATATTTCTTTATCAAAATAATATGTTTTATTTTTGTGTCACTATGGCAAAAGATAAAACAAAAATAGATAGGTTACCACCACTTGACCTTCCAGACTTCTTGGGTCAACCGCACGATAGGTATGTGCGTTTTGCATTGCAAATCAGAGATTTGGCTTTGGAATTTTTACAATTTTCGTTAGATGATCAGATAAAAAATCTGATTAATTGGGATTCATTCCAGATTTCAAAAGATAGTTTTATCGACGAAAAACTGAAGGCACATTATTCTGATATTTGTTATTCCGGATTTACGCATAGTAACGAACCGTTTCGAATTGCTACATTGATTGAACACAAAAGTAATCCACCCGGGAAAGGAGAGATAACTGTACAACTGAACCGTTACATTTTAAATATGTGACAAGACGACTTGAACAATAAGCGTCAGCTAACCCTAACGATTCCAATTGTGCTCTATCATGGAGGCCCAGGGTTAACCAAAGAAACAACCAATTTGCTTTTCTCTACGGCACCGCGTTTTCTGCACACATTTATCCCGTCATTTGATTACATCTTGGTAGACTTATCTACCCTGACAGACGAGGCGATAGAAGCACTACGTATGATATACTTAGGCAAATTTTTGACAGCATTAAAACATAGCCGAGATGACGATTTTATTGCATTATACTGGAAAAAATTCGTTATTTTTGCACCTAAACCAGGGTCTGAAAAAACATTTGTACAATTTTCCACGGTTACAGCCCTGTACTTAAATGCAACATCAACCATTTTTAATGAAAAATTAAAAGACATGGATAACTTGCTAACTACCGAAGAAAAGGTAAGTGCTAAACCTTACCTGTTCGAACTTTACGATAAAGCGTTAGAAAAAGGCATAGAGCAGGGTATAGAGAAAGCAATTCGCCTCTTTTTGCACAAAAACCCGGAGTGGACAGATCAACAAGTGGCGGAATCCTTTGACGTTAATCCTTCATTTGTGCAAAAGATTCGAATGAAGTAACGCCCCACCCTTCCGCCAAACTTCTGGCGTAACCCCCACCATTTTCCGAAATACCCGCGAAAATGCCCTGCGATCTGAAAACGACAATTCAAAGGCTATTTCCGCACAGGAATATTGTGCCGATAACATTGTCCGAGCCTTTTCCATGCGCAATTGCAAAATATGCTGATGGGGCGGCATGCCATAAATTTGTTTGTACAAACGCAACAAATGGTACGGGGAAATACAGGCAATTTGGGCCAAAGTATTGAGCGATAAAGGCTCGGAAAAATGGTCCAATACATACCCATGGGCGTTACTCACCCGCTGGTACAACGCCTGCCGGGTGGTGTTTTTGGCAAAAGGAAGTTGATCTAACTGGGTCTGTACCGCAAACAATTGCTCCAGCAAGGCTTCGGCCACCCCGTAAAAAAGCGTATCCCATTCCACCTGGGGATGAAGTGTTTCCAATTGCAGGGTATGCAAAATACACTCGATGTGCTTGCCCAGTTTGTGCCCACCCTGGCTGTATTTATGCAAAACAAACTGATTTTTATGCCAGGGCAGGTTTTTGCTGTTGCCAATTTCCAATTCATTCGTCCCTTTTGCAGCCGTATATACTTCGGTCAGCGTTTCTTCACTCAAAAACAAACACAGGCCATCCACTGGTCGAGCATACTGCGCCTCCGCCAGCACTTCCTGTCCGGGCAAATGCACCATGTACTGCCCTACTGCCACCTGATGCCGTTGTTGATCCACCCAAAAAAACTCCGGACCATTGATCGGGATACTAATATGCAACTTGTGGCTACTCACCGGATGATATATTTCGGAAATGGTGGTCCGTTTCATCTCATTGCCTGCCAGCTTGGGCATACTGCTCCACGACAATTCCCCCTGGGTGGCATGTGCATGCATCAAAGCGCCTTTAAAATAATTTTTCACAGATAAACAATGCAATTTTTGCCCCCACCTCAGGTAGGTAATGGTGATAGTTTTGCAGTATGCTTGGCTTTATCAGACAAAGTTATCCGACACAATGGATTACCATCTGCTGCCAGCGCAAACGACTTAAATTAATAGACTAAAACAATTTTTATGATGAAGTTTGTAAAATGGATGATGCTCGGCATGGTTGTAATGGGCCTGCAACCTCAACTGAAAGCCCAAACCGTACCACCCGCCCTGCAAATGAAATTCGATCAAATCCTTGACAGCATGCAAGGCGTATTGAAAATCAAATCATTGGGCGCTGCGGTCCAACTCAACAACGACGCCGTATGGGCAGGCGCCTCGGGTATTTCAACGGTAAATCCACTCGACAGTGTGAGCCCCGACCATGCCTATTTGATCGGAAGTGTGGCCAAAACCATCACGTCCGCCTGTATTTTGCAATTGGCCGATGAAGGCATATTGTCGCTTGATGATCCGCTGCACAAATGGCTCGATACCATCGAATTCATCAATCCCAACATTACCATCCGACAATTGCTGCGGCACCAAAGTGGTGTTTTCGACGTGCTGTATCACCCGGATTTCAACTACACCATACAATCTGCACCGAGCGTTATCTGGAGTTTATCGGACGTGGTCAACACCTTTATTTTAGCGCCCAATTTTCAACCCGGTGCAGGCTGGGCGTATTCCAATACCAACTACATGTTGTTGGGCATGATCATCGAAAAGGCAAGCGGGCACCCTTATTACCAGGAATTCAAAACACGCTTTTTTACTCCCCTGCATTTAAATAGCCTGAAAATCCCGCCTTTCGATGGTCTGCCTGATACCATTGCGCATGTTTGGCTCGATATTACCAATGATGGCGTATTGGATGACATCCACAACCTGTATATTACTTGGAACGCCCTGTTTTCGGCCGCTGGTCCTGCAGGCTGTTATTTTGCCAAACCCGCCGACATGGCCGTCTGGATGCGTACTTTTTTAGGTAAAAATCTGGTATCAGCCAATATGCTGAATGAAGCCAAAACGACCGTAGCCACCAATTTACCCGGACCTACCCGGTATGGTTTAGGCGTAATGGAGCGCAACTACCTGGGAATCAAAGGCTTCGGACATGGGGGAGACCTGACCTATTCATCCACTGTTTTTTATTTTCCGAGCAAAGACATCAGCATCGCCGTGATGGGCAACGATGGTTCCAAAACTTCCTGGAAACTCGCCCCGGTTGTGACCGCCCTGCTCAAAGGATACATGGATTATTGTGCCTTGGTTGCCGTAGATGGACCGGAAAAGCCGGATATTGAACTGAATTTGCACCCAAATCCATTCCAACAATACCTCGAACTGGACGTAAACCTGCCGCAAACAGCCACTGCCCTACGAGTACAATTGTACAATGAACAGGGACAAAACTGTGCTGCCAAAACATTTTCATCCTTGCCAGCGGGCGCGCAAACCCTTCGTTGGGATGGACTTGCAGACCTTTCACCCGGCATGTACCTCCTGGAAATCTCGGTGGATGGGCAGCTTTTACAAAGCAAAAAGGTGTTGAAACAAATTAAATAAGTTTTAAAGTTGAGGTTTTCAGGGTTGGGTTGACGGCATCATTGCCTTACCTTTGCATGCAAATATCTAAAAACAAGCACATGCAATTAACCGTACTCCTAACTGGTGGAACAGGCTACATTGGCTCCTGGATTTGTAAATACCTGCTCGAAGCGGGCTATCGCGTACGCGTGACCGTGCGCGATTTGGGTAAAACCGAAAAATTTGCCCATTTAAAGGCCCTGGAAACTGGCACCCAAGGCGCGCTCGAATTTTGGGAAGCCGATTTGCTCAAACCCGGCCAATACGATGCCGCGGCGCAAGGCTGTGAAACCATTTTTCACGTGGCCTCGCCATTTATGCTACAGGTAAAAGATGCTCAAAAAGACCTGGTTGATCCGGCTTTGTTGGGTACCCGCAATGTCCTGGAAGCTGCCAATCGTTCGGGTACGGTTAAAAAAGTAGTGCTAACTTCCAGTGTGGCATCCATTTACGGCGACATTAAAGAAATGACCGACCTGGGTCTTGATGCATTTACTGAAGCAAATTGGAACACCACCAGTTCGGTGAAACATCAGCCTTATTCCTATTCAAAAGTATTGGCTGAAAAGGCTGCCTGGGAAATGGCAAACGCGCAAAATCAATGGAAGTTGGTGGTATTAAATCCTAGTTTTGTGATGGGGCCTTCGCTGACCGACAACAGTGATTCGGAAAGTATCACCATGATGAAAGATTATCTAAAAGGTAAATTCGCAACCGGTGTACCCAATGTTGAATTTGGCCTGGTGGATGTGCGGGATGTCGCACTTGCGCATGTACGCGCGGCCGAAAACCCTTTGGCTGAAGGGCGTACCATCCTGTCCAACATCTCCGTAAGCATGCTGGAAATGTCGAAAATGATCAAAAAGGTGCGCGGTTCGGGCCGGGGATTGCCATTTATGATAGCGCCCAAATTTGTGATCAAACTGATTGGTTTTCTGTTTGGTATCACTGCCGAATTTGTGGAGAAAAACGTGAATTACCCTTTGCGCTTTGATAACACCAAAAGCAAACAAATGCTGGGTATAGAATACCGCCCCATCGAAGAAACCATGGGCGATATGGTGCGGCAGTTGTCAAAATAAGCAATATGATTTTCCTGGTTGGACTGATCATCGCTTGCTTCCTGTTTATGCTGCTCTTGTTGAAAGAAAACAAAGAAGCAGCACATTATATATTAATGGCGTGGATCGGGGTAATGATGGTACACATTGCCCTGATTTACAGCCATTTTACCGGAATTGATTTCCAATATCCGCAATTATTAGGTCTCACCTTACCACTCCCGCTTTTGCATGGTGTTTTGCTGTATGCCTACACGTTGGAATTAACGGAGCAAAAACCAGTCCCTGTTTCCTGGTTTTTGCTGCATTTATTGCCATTTTTCACACTTTGTTTCCTTGAAATTCCGTTTTTCCAACTCAGCAATGCCCAGAAAATAGCGGTTTTTCAACAAAAAGGCCAGGGATTTGAGTGGTTTATGATGATCCAATTTGTTGCGATTATTATTTCCGGTTTTGCCTACTCGATTGCTTCTATTGTGCGGATACAACAAAACCGACGCACCATGCAGGAAGTGCTTTCCAATACCGACCACCGGATGCTGGGTTGGCTGGAGTTTTTGGCGATCGGACTGGGCTTGATCTGGTGTTTGGCCATCTTTTTTGATGATGATGTCATTTTTAGCGCGGTCACTTTTTTCGTCTTGATGATTGGTTTTTGGGGTATTCACCAAGCACCGGTTTTTAATAATACCCTGATCGAAAACGCAGCAGAAACACCCAAACAAAAACGAACCGAAACGAACACAACCGAGATCCGTTATGCCAAATCGGGACTCCAAACAGCAGCCGCACACGAAATATTGGCCCAATTGGAACAACTAATGCGTTCTGAAAAGCCTTATGAAAACCCGGAATTGACCTTGCCCGAATTGGCCCAACGCCTCCATGTCCCGCCCAATCAATTATCGCAGGCCATTAATTCAGGCACCCAAACCTCCTTTTACCAGTACATCAATACCTGGCGCATTGAGGCTTTTCTCACGCGCGCAGCCGCACCCGAAAACCAACATTTTACCTATCTTGCCCTTGCTTTCGATTGCGGTTTTAATGCTAAAACTACTTTTAACAAGTATTTTAAACTAAAAACGGGCAAAACACCTTCCGAATACTTCAATACCTAAAGATTGTGGTGCGCGCCTATCCGCGCGAACGCCCCTGTGCATGCGACGTCTTTCCTTTGCGGAAAACAAAAACGTATGTATAAATTCATTGCAATGCTTACCCTGGGACTTTGGTGCACTTCCTGCCAAAAAGCGTCCCTTTCCCAACCGGGCGCACTCGTGCCGCTGACGGTGGATCAAAACCCTTCCCTACCCTCCCTCCCGATCAATGGCACTTTGCTGCATGTAGAGGATGTCGGTAATCCCGTCGATCCGTTGCTGGTGGTGGTGCATGGCGGCCCGGGCGGTGATTATCGCTCCATGCTCCATGCCAAAGATCTGGCCAAGGATGGATTTCATGTCGTGTTGTACGACCAACGCGGTTCGGGCTTGTCGAAACGCGAACCCGCATCGCAATATACAAGCAAAGCGGCGGTGCAGTTGTTCATCGACGATTTAGGTGCCCTGATTGATCACTTCCAAAGCAACAGCAACCAAAAAGTGTTTCTCCTGGGCCATTCCTGGGGCGCGATGCTGGCCACCGCATACATCAACCAGCATCCGGAGCGGATCAGCGGGGCAATCCTGGCGGAACCGGGCGGCTTTACCTGGCCCCAAACCAGCGATTACCTGAGCCGATCCAATAAAATCAAGTTTTTTGAGGAAGCCCTGAATGATGCAATTTTTCCCGAACAGTTCTTTGACGGCTGTTCAGACCAGGAAATCCTGGATTACAAGGCCTCTTTTTTTTCAAATGTTGAAAATGCGCCCGGCAACACCATTGGCAATGCAGGCCCCTACCCTTTCTGGCGCAATGGTGCAGTAGCCTTTAATGCCTTGATTGACAACGCCGAACGGTTTAGTTTTGATTTCACGACACAACTTCAACAATTTCAACCCAAAGTCCTGTTTTTGTACAGCCAACTCAATACTGCCTATGGCCTTAGCTGGGCGCAAAAGGTGTCCGCGCCTTACCCGCACGTGGAGTTAAAGGAAGTAGTCAACTCCGGCCATGAAATGCTGTATTTCGGCTGGAACGATTTTTACCCAAAAGCATTAACCTATTTAAACGAATTAAAATGAAACATTTAAAAATAAGCACTTTAGCAATATTTTCCATTTTTTGCCTGCAACTCAATGCCCAGGAAATAAATTGGAGATCGCTTGCCTCCACACAACACCACCTTTTGACAGGATATTTTGGGGCAGACTATGACTCCTATTATGGGCTTTCCTACGGATATGTCGTAAAAAACGGTAACCATCCCATCATTTTGGGTTTGCAAGGAACCGCGCCGTTCGGTAAAACAACCTTGGATGATTGGAAACTCAAACTGAGCGCCCAAACGGAATTGATCCATGCGGGTGTATTTTCCATGACCCTTCAACCAGCGCTGGTGGTGCATCGCTATGCCTCGCCGTTAGCACGCATTTATAGCATTGGCGCCGACTTAACGCTGGCTGCGGGTTTGCTCCGACCCAAATGGGGTGTTGCGGGCGTCCTGCAATACGATCAATCTATGGCCATGCAAATTGAAAACCGTCTTTTAAAAACCTATTATCCTGAAATTCGGGATGGCTGGTACAGCAGCGGCGGTGGCAACTTTAAATTTGGGATGCGGCTCAACCGGAACTTCCGCGCCTGGAATGGGTGGTTGAGTTTGGGTAAGGCATATGGATTAGATTTTAAATCCAACCCGACATTGCCGTTTTACGCAGAAATGAGTGTGAACCGCACTTTTTAAAATACCCGAAACACCCCAGCCCCCTGATACTCCGGCATCCAGAAAGCCTTGGTGCCTTTGTACTGGTCTTCCATGCCGTCATGGTCATAGATAACCCATTGTAATTGAAACTGTTGCAACGGTTTTCCATACAGTTTTTGCAGGGCTTCTACCGGAATGGCAATTTCAGCACTAAAACCATCCAATCGGCGATCGGCTGCGAGGATTGCCTGGGCGGGCCAGTTTTCCTGAATATCAACCATGGGGTGTTGTGCGTCGTTGGTAGCGCTAAAACTCACTCGAATTTGGACCGAATCGGATAAAACAAGGGTCATTTCGGCCCCTTCCTGTTCCCAACTGTGGCGAAAAGGGGTGTACAACAGCGAATCATCCTGCACCCTCAAGGCCAGGTAAAGAAACTTGTCATCCCGGGCTACCCGTACATCGTACGACATATCCGCAGGACCATGCCAGGTCTTAAGATAATACTCCAAATGATCCGGCAACAACGCCTCGGCCTTGCCCCATTCTTGCCAGCGCCCATCCAACACCAATTGTTTGGGCGCTGGCAAACAACGGCGGACTGGTTGAACCGTAATTGGGTGGGCACCATGGCGTTCGAACAACTTCCCGGCGCCTTGCGCCTCCATTTTCCATTGAAATACAACGGGAGCCTGTTCGCTTGCCCTTTGCCCGGGGCTCATATTGAGTCGAACCGGCCAACGCAAAGACTGCCCTGCCTGCAAGACCGTATCAAGCCTGGTTTCGGACATACGAAAAACCGGATGTTGAAAAAACTGCCCTTCAATGTGCAAAGGCGCGGCCAACTGGTTTTTGAACAACAAGGCGGTATTGAAGGTATTGATCTCCTTATTTTCCTCCAAAATGGGCACATGCCGCACAACACTGCTGTTTTTCATGGCATTGCTAAACGGTAAACTGGCCGTGGTGCGCACATTGGTGTCTAAAATACCGGTTAGGTTTAAATTTGCCACCCGCGGACCTTTGGGCCCCATCGTAACCCAGGCAATTTGGTCAAATTCGCCATAAACATCCCCTGAAAGATCACTACCCGAGCCCGTGGAGGCCAAAACATAATAATCGCGCCCAAAACGCTGTTCTTTTACATACGTTTCGGCATGTCCGGCAAACACCGTGTAATTCCGATCTTGTAACAACGCTTCTAAAGGCTCCATACCCGGCTCCTTGGGAAACCACAGCGGACGGTGCATGAATAAAAGGGTCCATTTCACCTCCTTATGTTGCGCCAATACTTGTTGAAAATAAGCCACTTGCGCCGGACTCATATTCCCCGTTTCGCCCAGTTCGGCAGGCGCGCCATCTTCAGAACTCAACACCAAAAACAATACATCGCGGTACACAAAATGGTAATAAGCACGGCCGTACCGCTGTTCCCAAATACGGGTCATCACCTTATTGGTCAGGTCGTGGTTGCCCGGCACATAAAAAAATGGACTTTCCAACTGCCCCACCCAGCCGTCAAACTGATGCCACCAACGCAAAATCTGGGCAGTATCTTTGGTATAACCCTCAATCAAATCGCCCACACTCATCACAAACTCCGGCACCATGCGGTTGATTTTTTTAACCGCTTCCGGAAAAATATTGGCCTCGCGGTATCCGCCCGCGAGATCCGAAATAATCGCAAACTGAAAACTGGAATCCCGATGGGCAAATGGTGTTTTCGTCCAGGGATTTACCGCGCCCTTAAAATCAGGTGTAAAATTCGGTGCTATGCCTTGACCATAACCGAAAATGGCCCAGGAAAGTCCACAAAAAAGCAAAAACAAGTGTCTCATTTCAATAAAGAATTATATGGCAAAACTCCGAAACAGATTTGAATGGAGATTTTAAATTGGGTTAAGTTATGATGATGAATTGAACGCTGCGCTTTTTTACATTGATTACGTTTAAGCGTACATCATCAAATGCAATTTCCTACAAAACACACCATGTGAAAAATTTTATTTTGAGTAAACAGTAAACTGCCATACATTTACCATCATTTTATCAAATTTTTTATTTTCATGGTTCAACTTTTACCACCTAGCCTGCAAAACAGTTTTGCATGGGCTTTTTCTATTATCGGGCTGTTGCTGTTAAATACGGGTTTTGCCTTTGCCCAAGGCCCCAACGGATACATCTATTGCGCCCCCGAAAACGGCACCTTTACCTTGCCCGCTAGAAGCCATGTAGCTTATGGAGCTGACAATAAATTCAAATACCTGTATAATCAAACCGGCACCATCACTTTTGACAATGAAACATTTGGCGGCGACCCCATTTTTGGCACCTACAAATCGGGCTATTACAAATTGGCCAACGACGCCGAATCGGTTTCCATTTTGGAAGCAGCCATTCGCAGACTAAAAAAACACCTCAACGGTACGGCAACCTTGAGTGCAAGTGCCATTAATTTGGTGGCCGATACCATTCAGGATAATATTTTTGTCATCGGTGATTCCAGCTCGGTCGTGTTGACCGCCTTCGATTTGATCAACTTTTATGAAACCCAAAAAGGAGCATTTTTTTTAAATACAGCCACAAAAGGAGGTTTCCCGAATAATCCCGGCGCAACCGACGGGTACGAACTGGTCAGAGCGGTGTTCAAAGTGCAACAAGGCATTCAGGATTATATTTATACGCCTGAAAAAATCAAAAAATACAAGAGCATTTTGGATGGTCGTAAATTCCTGACAGCCAATTTTTTCCCGGGGATTTGCCCCGCCCCTGCCGATCCACAAGCCACCTATACCGCCAAGATAAATGCCTCTATGCCAACAGAATATGGCAAAAGAACGGCTTTTTCGTCAACCCCCGCACGTCGACCAACGGGGTATTACCTCGCGCCTGGCAGCATAGGAACCGTGCGTGTGCCTGCTAATTTGGTCAACAAAGGTTTTAAAATCCTCGTCGGTGCGCATTCGTTTGAACGTACAGGCAATAATCCCGTGCGACGTTTTTTCCGCGTAACCAACACATTTCCGATTACCGATACGCTCACCGAAATTGCCAATCCATTCGGAGGCGGTATTTACATTATCACACCTTATCAGGCGAATGAAGGCATTGCAGAAATTCAACTGATGAATGTTGTGCCAGCGCCCTTCTTTTCGGCCAAAAGTTTCGACCAAACCAGCTTGCAAAACTGGCTGACCGTACAACGCAAAAACCCTGCACCCTGGGCTGATTTTGAATCCGATAAATATATGATGCAGGTACCCACCAGTTGGATTTACAATTATGAAGATCCGGTTACGTTGATGCAAGACTGGGATGACCGAATGGATGTTGTGTCCAAACTATTGGGATATCCTGCTGTCCGTAACAACACGATTTTATACCTCCAAATTGATGTGGACATTATGTTTGGCGGCTATGGCATCGGTAATCCGCAAATCAACAACACGTACAACCCGTTGGACGTCGAAAATGGCAACAAAAACCATTGGTTTTTACAACCGGGGGTCGATTTTTGGGAAACTGAATTTCATGAAATGGGGCACGCGCAATTGTTCAGCGGTTTCCCGGGCGAAGGAGAAGCAGCCGTAAACTTGCTCGCAGCGGCCATTTACAATCGAAAATACGGGGTAAATATTGATACAGCCTTGGGAAAATCCTTTGGCAACTACCCCCAAATTACCCGCGATCAGGCGGCGCTCAATTGGATGGTTACCCCCAATTTCCGCGCAGGCAACCCGATGGATATTTCTAATACGACCAAGGATGAGGTGCGCTATCAACAACGGGGCTATGCAAAATATGTGGAAATGGCAGCGCTGTTTGGCTGGGGTGTACTCGATTCGTTTTATAAAAAAGAACAATTGGATTACATCGCACAGGCACCTGATGACGGATTGAGCGAGGTGGATAGCCGAATCTATCGGTTTTCAAAAGCAACCGGGATTGATATGCGGCCTTTGATTCACTTCTGGGGTGTGCAACCAAAAAACGCAGCAAAACTAAAAACTTACATAGATGCCGCTAATTTGGGGCCTTCCAAGCGCATTTGCGAGCGCTTGTACCATTATAAATCCATTATTCCGCTCAATAATGCCCAATTTGCAGCCCATGCCAATGCCTTCTTTGGTGGCAGTGTGCCTGCTGGCGGCGACCCTGATTATGGGTCTGGATGGTACAATATTTGGCTGCCGCAATACAATGCCAGCCATGGCGCCCTTGCCCAACAGTCTATGCAAAACATCATCGACTTGTATTTCCCTGGTGGTTGTCCAGTAGAAACTCCTACCCCGGTAGTTTCGGTAAATGATGCCGGTATTTGTCCAGGCGAAACGGTAACGCTTACTGCAAGCGGGGCGATGTATTACCAATGGAGCAATGGCGCAACAGGTAACAGCATTGTGGTTAGTCCAGATACCACCACTACTTACACCGTGATTGGAAACACAGCCGGATATGATGCAGCACCGGTAACAGCGAAAGTGACCGTTACACCCGTTCCAACGGTTTCGGTAAATAGTGCAAGCATCTGCGCAGGCGAAACCGCAACTTTAACCGCCACCGGCGCAGAAAACTTCCTTTGGAGCAACGGCGCCACCAGTTCAACTATTGAGGTAACTCCCGATGCAACAGCGATCTACACGGTCAGCGGCACCACCAATGGATGTGCGGCAGCAGCGCTCAGTACCGAAGTAACCGTAAGACCAATTCCGGTTGTTTCGGTAAATAGTGCAAGCATCTGCGCGGGCGAAACAGCAACTTTAACCGCCTCAGGCGCAGAAAACTTCCTTTGGAGCAACGGCTCTACCAGTCCAACTATTGAGGTAACTCCCGATGCAACGGCGATCTACACGGTCAGCGGTACCACCAATGGTTGTGCGGCAGCAGCGCTTAGCACCGAAGTAACGGTACGCACTATTCCGGTTATTTCGGTAAATAGTGCAAATATTTGCGCTGGCGAAACCACAACTTTAACTGCTACCGGCGCAGAAAACTTCCTTTGGAGCAATGGCGCTACCAGTTCAACTATTGAGGTAACTCCCGATGCAACAGCGATCTACACGGTCAGCGGCACCACCAATGGATGTGCGGCAGCAGCGCTCAGCACCGAAGTAACCGTACGACCCATTCCGGTTATTTCGGTAAATAGTGCAAATATTTGCGCTGGCGAAACCACAACTTTAACTGCTACTGGCGCAGAAAACTTCCTTTGGAGCAACGGCGCCACCAGTCCAAGCATTGAGGTGACACCCGATGCAACTGCGATCTACACGGTCAGCGGCACCACCAATGGTTGTGCGGCGGCAGCACTCAGCACCGAAGTAACCGTACGCCCCATTCCCGTTGTTTCGGTAAATAATGCAAGCATCTGCGCGGGCGAAACCACAACTTTAACCGCCACCGGCGCAGAAAACTTCCTTTGGAGCAACGGCGCCACAAGTCCAACTATTGAGGTAACACCCGATGCAACTGCGATCTTTACGGTCAGCGGCACCACCAATGGTTGTGCGGCAGCAGCGCTCAGCACCGAAGTAACCGTACGCCCCATTCCGATTGTTTCGGTAAATAGTACAAGCATCTGTGCAGGTGAAACGGCAACTTTAACCGCCTCAGGCGCAGAAAACTTCCTTTGGAGCAATGGCGCTACAAGTTCAACTATTGAGGTAACTCCCGATGCAACGGCGATCTACACGGTCAGCGGTACCACCAATGGTTGTGCGGCAGCAGCGCTTAGTACCGAAGTAAATGTACGCCCTATTCCGGTTATTTCGGTAAATAGTGCAAGCATCTGTGCAGGTGAAACGGCAATATTAATTGCCTCAGGTGCTGAAAATTTCCTTTGGAGCAACGGTGCCACAACACCAAGCATTGAGGTAACACCCGATGCAACAGCAGTTTACACGGTCAGCGGCACCACCAATGGTTGTGCGGCGACAGCGATCAGTACCGAAGTAAATGTACGCCCCATTCCGGTTATTTCGGTAAATAGTGCAAGCATCTGCGCGGGCGAACCCGCAACCTTAACCGCTACTGGCGCGGAGAACTTCCTTTGGAGCAACGGCGCTACCAGTCCAACTATTGAGGTAACACCTGATGTAACGGCCATTTATACCGTTATCGGAACTTCCGATGGCTGTGCGGCAGCGGCTGTCAATTCCGAAGTGCTGGTAAATCCACTACCAACGGTCAATTTGGGACCCGACACCACCCTGCAAGCGGGATCGATTGTCACCTTGAACGCCGAGCTAAATCCTGACCTAACTTATCTATGGTCTACAGGAGCAAACACAGCATCCATTAGCGTCGAGGTGATGGGCACCTATAGCGTAACGGTAAGTAATGCCGCCGGTTGTACCGCTTCCGATGAAATTGTGGTGACGCTCGTGAGTGGCACCCAACAAGCCCATAAACAGGTAAACATCCAGGTGGCCCCAAATCCGGCGCAAGCAGAAATAAACATCATTTGCACCGGCGCTACCATGGAGTCCCTGCAATTGATGGACCAATTGGGTAAAATAATGCTGACCAAACAACTGGATTCAAGCGACACCCTCTATTACAAACTGAACATGGAAAACCTACCTGCTGGTACCTATTTTGTGCGCATCGTAGGCAAGGATTTCAGCAGAACAATCCCTGTGGTGAAATATTAATTTTTTGTAATACCCACTTTTTTAACATGAGTCACCCCTAATTTTTGCTTTCACAAAGATTAGGGGTGACGCTTGTTACGCATTTACATGGGATTATAGGAATCTTTAGATGTCATGCATGATTTTCTTAGTATGATCGGTTCGTTTTCATAAGTTTTTTTGCCAGATATTCGTGGTAATGCGTCATCGTTACTGTCGGGGCGACTTTTTCAGTCACCCCAACAGTAACGATGACACGATAAAGCACAATTATTCGTGCATTTACACGCAATTTTTTGATGCTTAAGATTTTATCAAGGATTTGTGGTAGCGTGGTAATGGATAAAAAATCCCGAATTTGGGTTTTAAAACATTTTAACTAACTCAATTTTCAAAAAATCCATCAAAGGCAACACATGCAGCCCGTCTTCGCGCAGATAATTGTGGCTGTCGGGTGTGATCAAATACATGTAATCTGCCTGAACATCCTTGGCAACTTCAAAAAAACCAGCCGATAATGTGGGCGCATTGCTGAGTTTTATTTCAATCAGCACCTTTTTTCCCTGCGGCGTGATCAACAACAAATCGGCTTCGGCCCCTTTTTGAGTCCTGTAAAAAAAATACTGCCAACGCTGAAAGGTGCTGCGCCGAATTTGCTCAATCACATATCCTTCCCTGGTTAGTGCAAATTTAAAATTCAATTTTGAATTTGCACCAATTATTTTCTAAATCACTACGATGCAACCGCCCGCTGTTTTTGCGCATCACTGCTAAAAACACCAACTTTATATGAAACCACAACTCCTGATTGCCTTGCTCGCCCTCGCCACTACATGCCTGTATGCCCAGCGCCCGCCGGTTGATTGTAAGAAAGCCCCCATGTTTGTTGTGAATGATTCCACAGGTGCCAGTTATTTACATACTTTAATAATTGATAATGTTGGCGGTATGGCAACTTTAGCCCCCCTCCCCAACGCCTGTGGTAACTATGTGAATGGAATTGGCTATCGCTTACAAGATCGCATGGTGTATGGCTGCCAAGGGGGTGATCTGATTCAAATAGACGGTACGGGTGCTGCAATAACCTTGGCGAAGTTGTCAAGAGGGTTTGTCGCGGGTGATGTTACGCCGGACGGTCATTATCTTGTTGCATGGGCGATAAGCCAACTTTTACTAATTGATCTTGTATCCGGCAACTATGAAGAAACCTATATCGATTTTAAACTTCCGCCGGGAATGCAAACTTTTGTTACGACCGACATCGCTTTTAACCCGGTCAGCGGAATATTGTATGGGTTTGATGCGGCACAACAAAGATTGGCCACCATTGATATTTCGACCGGAAAAGTAACGGTTGATCCCTTTGTCATCACCGATATTTTTACCGGTTTACCTGCCTTGTTTTTTGATGCTTTTGGCAATTTATGGGGCATTGGCACGTACTATGAAGAAAAATACCTCTACCAACTCAGTACTTTTACGGGAGCCGTATTATCAAAAAGACCCATTGATTTTATGAGCGGCGGCAACCGATCCGATGGCTGCAGCTGCCCAGGTGCCTTTAATTTTCAAAAAACAGCCTTCCCCGACCATGTTTCCCATTGCGGCAGCCTGGATTTTGTTTTTACCCTTTCCAACCGCACCGGTGCTACCCAAACAGGTATTGCCCTGGAAGACTGGATTCCCGACGGTGGCACGATTGAAAAAATGGTGAAAAACCCGTTCGGCGGCCAAATTCTGAGTGGCGTCGGCACCGATTATTTAATGATCGAAAACATGGCGGTTCCTGAAGGGATCGATTCATTGGTAATCCGGGTAAAACTAGACGATGTACCAACCGGTATTTATAAAAACCAGGCCACGCTGAAAAATGTAACGATCCAATCTACCCAGCCAGAAGACCTGGTTTCGGACGATCCAAGGACCCATGCACTATTCGATTCGACCGCTTTTTTTGTGGACGACCTTCAAAACACCCTGTCTGCCGATGCACGGGTGCTTTGTCCGGGCGACGCCACCCTACTCAATGGAACCATGCTCGGGGCAAAAAACTACCGCTGGGAAACCGGCGCCCAAACCCCTACCCTGCTTGCAACCCAAAGTGGTACGTATTTACTTGAAATTCAAACCGAATGCGAAACGGGCGTAGATACCTTCATCGTGCTTGATGGGGGCATTCAAGTGAGCCTTAGACCGGATACGCTGATACAAATTGGGGATACCATCGTGCTGCAACCCGACATCACGGGCGCGGGAAGGTTTTTTGACCAGCTTTGGACTTCCAATCCCGAAGATGCGCATCAATGCAAACACTGCGCGTACCAAGCCGTTTATCCTTATCAAAAAACACAGTACAACGTGTTGGTTACCAACGAATTCGGGTGTACTGCCACCGACCAACAAATCATTGACGTAGTACGCGATCTTTATGTGCCCAATGTTTTCACGCCGGACGGGGATGGCAACAACGACCTTTTTCTGATTTATGCCAAAAACCAGTTGCAAGTTGTTTTTTTTCAAATATTTGATCGCTGGGGCAGTCTGGTGTTCGAACGCAACAAAATCCAAACCAACGATGAAAGCAATGCCTGGAACCCACAAGGACAGGAAAAGGAATTTCCCATCGGTGTTTATACCTGGATCGCGGAAGTGTTGTATCCCGATGGAAGACGGGAACCTTTAAAAGGAAATGTCACCTTGGTTCGTTGAAGACAAGTTGGCCGTTCGTTTTTAAAAACTAATTTTGTGGATATTTTCGTTTTAGAGCCTATTTTTTAAAAAAACCAGCATGAAACACATCAAAATGAATAAAATTTGCTTGTTTTTGCTCCTTTGTAGCAGCCAAATCATGGCGCAAACACCCGGCGAACGCGCGTTTGAACGCACAACTAAAACTTTGACGGGCGCTAACCTGGGGATTGCCAAAGCAGCCTTCACATCCAATAAACCCGGATTGCCGAAACCCAAAGCCAATCCTAAAAATATTGAAATCGTCGAAAACATCGCAAAGGATGGCCTGGAAAAGGCAATATATCATTTCGGCGTAACAGGAAAACAACCACTTTACGAGGTCATCTTGGAATTTTCTGACGAAACACTGCGCCAAGAGATTTCGGAAAAAATGTTTGGGCCACCCAACAACCCCGCGCATCCCAACCGTTGGATTTTGGGCGTACAAGGGCGCGTCGTGTCTATTGGGTGGAGCGATGGCAAAAAATTTGCGTTTGCTGCCAACCTGCCCGGTACGGTATTGGCAACCAGCGATCTGTTTAAAATACCCGCCAATTTTGAAATGCATAAAAACTTGCCGCCGGTTTCAGAATGGCCTGCCATCGAAGTGACACGATTTTTTGACGAATTGCAACTGCAAATTAATGCGGGCGCTACCGGTTTTGCCAGTGTAAAAGGCGGCCCCATCGACCATTATTTTGAGTGCCTCGAACCCCTGAGCACGGCTTCTTTATCGGCAATTATGGTAAATCCGGATAAAACGCTGTTCATCAACAACGAAATGACCTCCGAGATGAGCCTGGAGAACGCCACCAAATGGAAGGACGATATGGCCAATATACTGGATACCCCCGCCCCCAACCGTTGTAAATTAGGACGCAATAACCTACCGAAAACCTTGTTCGGGAAAAAAGCAGCGGTGTGGGATGTATTGGATAAAGCCGGCAAACCTACCGGTGTCCGTATTGGATTGGTGGCTGCCGGGGAATTGTTGTATGGCGTTTTTGTGGTGGTTTTGAAGGGATAAGTATTCTTTAAACATATTTATACAATAGGTGTTTCTCAAGCACAAAATGCAGCCGATGAAATAAGCCAATCAAACTGCGTAAATGATAATCGTTTTAACATCAAAGCAAATCGCATGGAAAAAATATTCAATTTGTTGCTATCGGACCGAACCAAAGAAGCCAGCGAAAAAGTCATTTTGACCATTGCGATTATTAGCTTTATGGTGCATTTGGTTATCATCCTGCTGGTACATTTAAATTTAATTCATATTGAATCAAATTTAGTAGGAAGCCCAATTGCCGCCATTTACACCCCCTTTTCTTTTATCCTGGTGTATGAAGTGTACCTTTTAATTTACTATTTACCCAGATCCATTACCATTTATGTAGGCAAACAATACGAAATTATCACCTTAATCATCATCAGGAGACTTTTTAAGGATCTCGCAAATTTAAACCTGTCTTCTGCTTGGTTTGAGACAAAAAGCGATTTGCAATTCACCTATGATGTATTTGCATCGATCATCCTTTTTTACTTTATCGCACTATTTTATAAAAGCATTAAAAAGAAAGAAAACCCTTTGGCAGGCAAACAGGAAAATCTTCAGGAAAATATCAAATATTTTGTGCTTATAAAAAAAGGTATTGCAGCGCTTTTAGTACCCGTTTTGTTGATTATTGCGATCTCTAGTTTCTATATGTGGTCTGTATCCGAACTTTCATTTAAAAACATCAACAGCGTGTTTTTTGATGAATTCTTTACGATCCTGATCATCGCCGACGTAATGCTCCTGCTTACGTCCTTCTTCTACTCCGATAAATTTCATAAAATTATGCGCAATTCAGGTTTCGTAATTTCTACGATCCTGATCCGACTTTCGTTTTCAGTAGACGGATTAGTTAATACCGTTTTGATTATCGGCGCGGTATCATTTGGACTATTAATGAATCTGATTCACAACCAATACGAAAAAAACGCGCAGGATCACAAATTCTAACCTCCCCCAACCTTTCCCTTTTTAAATCCGTATATTTGTAGGTCAAACCCAGATTTAAATGGATTTGAAGGATGGATGGATAAAAAATTGATTTTCAATGAATTAGAAGCCGTCTGTTTTTATAACCATACTGTGTTGACTATATTCATAACATACATTCAACTGAATTAAGCCATGAAAAATCTCGTAACCATCGCCATTTGCACCATTTTCACCGTGCTGGCCGCCTGCAAACATGAAAACGACCTCGACAATAAGGTCCCAAACTGTATTAACGACAAAGTGGAAGCACTAAAAGAACTTCCTCCACAAAACCCGCGCGCCGAAGTTTGGCAATGGGAGGTAGACGGCAAAACCTATTATTACATCACATCTGATTGCTGCGACCAATTCAACTATCTATATGATAATCAATGCAATGTGGTGTGCGCACCCGATGGCGGGATCACCGGCGGAGGCGACGGCACCTGCCCTAAATTCACTGGCAAAATTGATTCTACCCTAATCTGGAAAGACCCTAGGGAATAAAAAAACCGCCTCACTAACCCAAGTGAGACGGCCAAAAATAAATCAACCCTAAATCAAAAAACAATTTCTACTGCTTCATAAGTTTTCCTGACTGTATCAAACGGCCATCGCCATCGTACAACTGCGCGATGTACATGCCCGGCATCAAACCAGCCGCATTCCAGTTTTGCAAAAATTCGCCCGCTGGACGGAATCCCTGGAAAACTTCTGCAACCAATTTGCCTTGTACGTCAAATACCCGCAAACTCAGTTTAGATGCCTGATTTACCTGGAATTTGAACGTAGTTTGTGTGGTAAATGGGTTGGGATAGTTGGTCATCAACACCGGTTGTTGACGCAGACCCAGGCTACTGCCACCGTAATTGTCTTGGGTAGATGTAATTAATTTACCCCCACAATTACCCGTTCCGCTTTGTGGCATGGCCAAATAAGGGAAGGTACTGGTGAAAGGCTGGTCGTTCTTTTCTACACCAGTTGTGTAAGAAAGTACATTGACCAACTGCGCCGTCACCGGATTGGGTCCGCCAGCGATGTAATCATCGTACCACAAACCCACGGCGGCCAATACAACACCACCCACTGCTTGCAATTCAATGCGGGTTACATCATCCTCCAAGCGACGACCGTTCGGGAAACCATCCATATTTGGAATGGCCTGAATATCGGTATTGCTGTTGTAGGCTGGATCAGTCAAACCCAATACCGCTGCATTTACCAAACCCAATGAACTGAATTTTGGGTCGTTGCGGTTGGTTACAGGTACCGCCATATTCAAACGCAACATATCACCGCCATTGGGTAAAAAGTTGTTAATGAACGGTTTACCAGGCGCCAATGGGTTGCCACCTTTACCGGTAGCCAATTGATACGGCGCCAAATTCGGAACACCCGTATGGAATATAGGCCACAAATCCACCGAGCGTGGCTGACCCGCTCCCGGCAACAACAAAGTGCCGAAAATAGCGTCATCCAATGCAGTTCCCGCCAAAGCCGGATTGCCTTTTAAGCCAAACAAGCCGTTTTTACCATTGCGGAAGTCGAAAGCCTGTAAAGCATTGGATTGGATACGCAATGGACCAAATGCAGGTACTGCGCCGCCAAATTGCGAATCATCCATGTACAAGGCCAATTCCGGATTGTAAAAATAACCATCCAGGGTAAGATCGCTGAGCTCTTCGTAAGGCGTAATGGCATTCCAGAAGTCTTTTTTACCCACTGGGATCACCGCTTCATTGGTCAACGGCATGCCCAAACGAGAAACCTGGATCCAAGGACCAGAAAAACTCGGATCACCCGTGGCAGACAGGGTGCGGATTTGCTGCCGACTTGCAGAAGCCCACACACCAATCACGTAATTTGGATCCAAAATATTGATCGGTGTTGCAGGTGCGCCTGTTTTCAACAAAGATGAAATCGGAATTTGTAAGGCAATGGTGCTCACATTCATGCACTGCAAACCGTCTACCGGCGTACCGTTTTGACGAGGCGCATCGCCCAAATCAAAAATACCACCCAGGTCTACAAAAAACGGATCATCAGTCGTACCACAAAATACGGTTTCACCTGTACCCGCAGTTGTAATTGCACCGTTCATCAAATTTGCATACGTCGTACCCAAACCCACGGCCGAACCGATGGAACGGTCGCCAACATTGGGGGGAGGAACGATGCCATTTTGTACGATCGTCTGGAACGTTGCACCGCCATCGGTGCTTTTTTCGAGCGTATAGGTGGTTTTGAGGTTTTGTTGGCCCAAACGAATATTAAAAAACGTAGTTGGGTCCTGGTTTGTCTGGTTAAAGGTAAACCGGTAGGTAATTTCATCCCCTACTTTCGCCGGGTCATTGTCGATATGGATTTCATACCGAACATTTTGACCAAAAGAAAAATAGTTGGGGCCGCCTTGTGGCAATTGCATCGGCACATAGGTAGCAATGATGGTAATGGTATTGGGCTTATCCGGGCTGCGGAAAGCGTACAAATCCACGTTATCTGCCAGTGGATCGTTGGAAACCAAAGGCGCTTCCCGGTGACTGGAAGCCCAGCTGGCTGAAACCGCCATCGACCATAAGGCAACCGCCCAAAGGCCTTTTTTTATGAGAGAAAATTGCATTTTGTTTAAATTTTATCGTTTTGGAATAGATTACTGACCCACTTCGGTACCGCTCCAAGGCGTTGCCACATAAGGGAAAGCGGTTTTAAAAGGCTTGTCATTTTGATTTACACCCGTGCGGTATGACAGCACATTGACCAATTGGGGAGTCACTGGATTGGCACCACCGGCTGTGTAATCATCGTACCAAAGACCAATCGCGGCCAAAGCAACACCCGCAACTGCTTGTAATTCAATCGCCGTCACATCATCCTCCAAGCGACGACCATTCGGGAAACCGTCCATGTTTGGAATCGCTTGCAAGTCGGCATTTGCATTGTAAGCAGGATCGGTTAAGCCTAAAACAGCTGCATTGACAATACCCATCGCACTGAATTTAGGATCATCGCGGGGTGTAACCGGTACCGCCATATTGAGGCGCAACATATCACCACCATTGGGCAAGAAGTTGTTAATGAAGGGTTTACCCGCCGAAAGTGGGTTGCCAAATTTGCCGGTAGCCAATTGGTAAGGGATCACGTTGGGAACACCGGTATGGAATATAGGCCAAAGGTCAACAGAACGCGGTTTTCCAGGGCCAGGCAACAATAAAGTACCAAAAACATTATCATCGAGGGCAGTGCCAGCAAGGGCAACATTGCCTTTTAGACCATATAAACCATCCTTGCCGTTGCCAAAATCAAAGCCTTGGAGCGAATTCCGTTGGATGCGCAAGGCCGCAAATGCAGGAACAGCACCACCAAACAAGGCATCATCCATGTACAAAGCCAGTTCTGGATTGTAGAAATATTCATCTAAAGTATTGTCAGCCAATTCATCATAAGGCGTCAAGCGGTTCCAGAAGTCTTTTTTGCCGATTGGAATCACGGCTTCATTGGTCAGGGGCATACCCAGGCGCGAAACCTGAATCCAGTTGCCGCTGCTTACCGGTGCTGCACCGTTGGCTTGGAGGGTCTGAATCGCCTGGCGGCTTGCAGATGCCCACACACCAATCACATAATCACTGTCGAGGATGCTGCTTGGAACTTGAGAAGCACCTGTTTTCAACAAAACGTTGATCGGAATTTGTAATACAATAGAATGTACATTGTAGTTGCCCAAGCCATCGCGGGAGTTGCCGTTTTGGCGTGGCGCATCACCCAGGTCGAAAATACCGCCCAGATCTACAAAAAACGGATCATCGGCAGGACCACAATACACCTTTTCGCCTGTGGTGCTGCTTGTAATAGCACCGGCAATCAAGGCATCGTAAGTAGTTCCCAAACCCACACCCGATTCAATAGAGCGCGGACCGATGTTCGGTGGCGGTACTTTGCCGTTAGTTACAATGGTGATAAAAGACTGGCCGCCATTGGTGCTGCGTTCAAGGGTGTAGGTCACCTTCAGGTTTTCCTGACCAAGTCTAATGTTGAAAAACGTGGTAGGATCCCCGTTTACCTTTTGAAAAGTAAAGCGGTACACAATTTCATCACCTGGTTTCGATGCATCATTGTCGATGTGGATTTCGTACCGGATGTTTTCACCAAACGTACTGTAGTTTGGGCCACCAAAAGGCAATTCAGCCGGAATGTAGTTGGCAATGATCGTAATGGTATTCGGATCGTCGGGACTGCGAAAGGCATACAAGTCCGTGTTGTCCGCCAAGGGATCATTGGCGATCAAGGGTGCTTCCCGGTGACTGGAAGCCGAGGCGCCTGCGCTGAACAGACACCAAAGCAAAGCGGGCAGGAATACTTTGCCGGACAATGCAGGTTTGAGTAATTGGATCATCTTTATTTGTTTTAAATTAACAAGTACAGGCATATACGAGGGGGCTGTAGCGTTTGGATTTTGGACGAAGCGTTAAAGTTGAAATTTTGAGGTGACACCTTCCAGCAGCAACCTTCAGAGGTGACACCTCCGACATCAACCACCTGAGGTGACACCTCCGACGTCAACCACCCGAGGTGACACCTCCGACATCAACCACCCGAGGTGACACCTCCGACAGCAACCTCCCGAGGTGACACCTCCGACATCAACCGCCCGAGGTGACACCTCCGACGTCAACCTCCCGAGGTGACACCTCCGACGTCAACCTCCCGAGGTGACACCTCCGACAGCAACCTCCCGAGGTGACACCTCCGACAGCAACCTCCCGAGGTGACACCTCCAGAACAACCGCCCCAACAATCCCGAAAAACACCTATGAATATCTTGCAACAACCCCCTATTTTTACCCCGAAAACATCTTATCTAACCTATTTGCGAATTCCTTAAATACAAGGATTTGTAAGAACAACCTCTTCCTTTTTCTATGAAAAACCTTCAAGGCTGCTTGTTGGCGATGTTGCTACTATGGACAGTAGCATGCAAAGACGAACCTGTAAAACCAGATGAGCCAACTTTTACAGTAGGCAAAAATCGTTTTACCACCCAAATCAATGGGGATGAACGAGAGTATTTTGTACACGTTCCAGCGGGATACACGGGCAACAGCGCCACACCTGTTGTATTTATGCTGCATGGTACCAGTGGCAATGGCGAAGAATTTTACAACAATTCCGGCTGGAAAGAAGTAGGCGAATCCAACAACATCCTTACGGTGTTCCCATCCTCCTGGCGCCATTGTATCAAGGATGAAGATGGTGTGGTCAAAAATACTACAAAATGGAATTCGCAACCTGCGGAGTGGACATACTGCGCAAATGAAACCCCACGCGACGACATAAAATTCTTCCAGACCATCATTTCCGAGATGAAAGCCAAATATAATGTCGACTCAAAGCGAATTTATTTGGTAGGATTCTCGAATGGTGGGCAAATGGCCGCTAAATGCACCATCGTAATGAGCGACCAGTATGCAGCAATTGTGGAAAGTGCTAGTTCCCTATTTTTTGATTCTACCTATACCCCAGTGCGTAAAATGCCCATACTATTTCAGGTAGGCAATGAAGATTACGGTCCTGGCAATACGGGGCCAGCAATTCCACTGAGTTTGCTCGACACCTTGATTAGTTCACCGGACATTCCGTTGCGCAATGGTAAATATTACCGAATTGCCCATACGCATATTGTAAGTTTTGGACTTGACCCAAATTTCAGCATTAGCGGCGATACCACTTCCGTTGTTTATGCTGACTACAAACCATTGACAACCAATCCGCTCAATCGTTTCCGCTTCGCGATGATCAAAGGCCTTGCCCATGCCTATCCGAATGGCAATAACCATCCCCTGGAAGCAGCCGTTTTAAATTGGGCATGGCTTAAACAGTATAGCCTGCCTTAAACTTCAATGATTGGAGGTGTCACCTCGGGAGGTGACACCTCCAATAAAAAACGCGTATTTTCACCCAAAAAACACAAATTGACTTGCGCCATAACCATTGATCACCAAGGTTTGCTACCATAATCAATTCAATTAACCATGAAAAACGCGCTAATTTTTACCTGCATCCTTCTAATCAGCGCACACACCAGCCTAATCAGCCAAGATTATGACGCCTGGCTACAATCAGAAAACTATGTGCCCAACCTGATCCGAAAAGGTTTAGCCTGGGATAAAATTGCCGATTCCATCCTACAAGTTTACCCGGATCAACAAAAGCAACTAAATCAAGTCCGTTTAGCCGATGAACTTCAAAAAACGGGCGCACCAAAAGATACCGGTCAACGCATATTACGGCAATATTTAGATAACCACGACCGCTCGTTTTTAAAGCAATTAGATGAAAAATTATTAAAATTAGGTCCTAAAGCAATACCCAGTTTAATTGCAGCCTTGAATACAGATGCTGCTACCCGACGTATCGTGTACCGAGAACGATTCGAAGACCCCATTTTCTATCAATGCATTTCCGATATTGCGATCCAGCATCTTGAAATGATGACTGGCATTTATTTTTTCCGAAATTTCGCATTTCCCCTCAACTTGTTTTCAAATGCACCCATAGAAGAACGCAATGCTATTATCAAAACAATTCAAATTTGGCACGAAAGAGCCCAAAATCTGAACAAACGGGAGCAAATCAATCTCTTTTTATCGGATTTTCCCCACTACAAATACGGTTCGTCCATTTACACCGCAACAAATCTTGCAAAAGCAGGCGACACCACAAACGCTATTTTCCATTTAAAATACTATTACAATTTATGGAAATTGCCCTGTGTTTCAAACATCCTGATCGCCAACCTGATCAAAGACCTTGGAGAAGACGTGGCCATGGAGGATTGCCTACACCGCATTTATGATTATCGTTGTATGCGTGAGTCTGGAGTAGACTGCGTATGGTATATTTTAAAAAATGCGCGCGCAGACATTCCTTACAAAGTCCTGGCCGATATAGTCGCAACCGAACGGTACAGTCGTATGAAAACCAATGATAATCAGTACATTTGGCCCACTATTTTCAACGAAATGGCCCTGACAAAAACCCGATGGGCGGTCCCAATCCTGGTGGAATTAATGCGCATTGATCTGCCCGTAAAAGACACTCCGTTGCATGCCCATGCTTGGAAACAAATTTATCCAGATCAATACAATGCGTTATACAGGGTGTGTGATTTCGCCATGTGGAAACTTAAAGAATTGGAACCCAATATAGTACCCACGCTAAATTGGGAGAATCAACTGGAAAGAGATGCAGCGATCCAACATATTTTGAATAAACAAAAGCACTAAGCCTTTTAGATCATCGGCGCAGAAAATTCCGCTACCCTAAAATGTATGCCCAAAATTAGCACTTCACCATTAATCGGTTGTTGAAGATTTAATTCATACTAATTTTGATCCATCGTAGTGCATACTACAAAGGCTTTCAATAACATCTTTAAACCAACCATCATGCGTACAATCCTTCTAAACTCCGTTTTGCCCGGATTATTGGCCATTTGCACCCTTTTCGCCTGTAGCAAAACGCCCGAACCCACCCCAACCGTAACCGACAACCGCCCCACGATCTCATTCAATGTGAATGGAATAGCATCAGATTTTAAAGTCGGTGCGCTTTTGGTGACAGACAGTAATACCATATCGCTGGGTTTTGAATATATCGTCAACCCTGGCCCAAACTATTCAATATCCATTTACAATATTCCAAACCAAATTGGAACCCACCCGATTACCAAAAACAGCTATCCTTCGTTTGATATCATTGGCAATTTGTTTGTTTTAAGTGGTGATGCCGTATACGACACCTATGTTGTGCTCGAAAATGCTACCAATAGTATCACCATTGTTGCCAATGATACAAGCAAACAACAAATCACCTGCAACATCAAATGCACATTTGTACGAGAAACGCAGGACCCTAAAAACCATTCCTTCCCGGATACCATTACAATTGAAAAAACAGGATTTATGCTCCCCTATAAAACTTCTTAACTGGATTTTATCCTGATTTTAAATCTGGGTATAAAAAGGGCGCAATCTGGTCAAAAACCTGATTGCGCCCATATTGCTGGACATATTATTTCGAGCGTATGTTAGCAGGAAATCTGTGTAACATCTGCGAAAAATATTCTGTTCATCATCTGCGCGAAACCACCCTCAAAAAACTATATCCCACCAATTAAATGATTGCGGAAGGCATCCACAAAAATACGGTGGTCTTCGCGTACCCGCGCTGCATATTGCTCGCCAAACTGGGTCATGTACGCCACATATTCCGCTTCACGACCATCCAACACCTGGTTGATCGCTTCATCAATGGAGTAATCTACCAAAGTCTGGTCGCTGTCATCATCCGAGCAGCAATGGATTTTGGCAATACATTTACCCAAACCTTCTACCACCGCCAAAATATCATCCATATCGTTGATGTCGTCCCATTCCAAATCGGACGTGTACGGAGAAATTTCGGTCACAAACATCGCGTTGCCATCCAGGGTTGAATAACCGAGGAACGGATCCGCATTGGCCTGCAAAGCGCGTTGGGAAACAGCCGTGCGATGCCCTTCATTGACAAAATATTGTGCCGCTTCCGGGTCGTTCACATACTTGCTGGCGGCCGATGGTTGCGCAATTTTCATCGAAAGGATCAGGTCGTTTTCCAATGCCTGCGTTTCACCCTCCAACAAAATGCTGTAAATTTTCAAACCCGCACTGCCAATACCCAAACCGCGCCGTAAAGCGATATCTTTGATCTCATACGTCATTTTTGAGCGACGTTTGCGGTTCGGAATGGTCAAATAATATTCCTCCAGCGCCGCCTCTACTTTTTTGCGCATCACGGCGTCTACCGGCGAAATGAACTTGTTGTTTTTAAAACGGCGGTCGCCATCCACGATATCTGTTTCGAAATCAAGCAAACCGACGCGGGTTTTCAAACGCGCATTAAACAACACCTGCTTCAAAGCGCCCTCCGTATTGTCCAATTGCAAAGCATAACTTTTGTCGTTTTCACCCGCCGCAAAACGCGCCACCTGTTGTGCATACGCGCGCGCGCCTGCTGCCACCATTTGATTGATTTCCACATCACTCAAGGCTTTTTGGTAGCCAATCAGGGCCAAACTGGCACAAAAACGCTTCACATCCCAGTTGAAAGGCGCTACATACGCCTCGTCAAAATCATTTACATCAAAAATCAGGACGCCTTTTCCGTTCATGTAGGTGCCAAAATTTTCGGCATGCATGTCGCCCTGAATCCACACGCGACTGGTTTTTTCGTTCAAAAACGGATCTTCATCGTGTGAAACGTCCGCATAAAACAAAGAGGCGGATCCACGATAAAAAGCGAACGCTGTTTCTGCCATTTTGCGGAATTTGCCGCGCCACGCACCTGGGTCGGCGGTCATCAAATCGGCATAATTGCGCGTAAATGATTCAATAATAAATTGTTGCCTTTCCTCCCGGGATAAGGCCGTTGGATGGGTAGCGGTATTTGCCATGGTATATAAAAATGAAAGAGTTGCAAGTGAAAATCGCTTCTGGGAAAGTTCTTTTCAGCATTTTTTACCGATTAGGAGAAAAATTAAACTTGCATAGACGCTGAGTGCATCTGGGGAAACAAGACCATGACTTGGCGGGCGCAAAAATAGTGTTAATTGTTAAAAAATTTGGTCTATATCCATACCTAAAAATTGCTGCCACGATAGCCCTTCTCCTCCGATCAACAGCATTTTATCGGGTGTAAACTGGCGTTGAAACGCTTTCATTCCAGCGTTTTCTGTCCGAATTACACCGCTTTTTACTTCAATGCCAACCACTTGGCCCCTGCGCTCCAGCACAAAGTCGACTTCATCGTTACCCTCTCGCCAGTAAAACAGCGCATGGCCGTTTTCTTTACAATAATTCAGCAAATGCGCGCCAATAGCCGATTCCACTTGTCGTCCCCACAAATCTGGACGGCCGAATACTGCCGAAAAATATTCAGGGCGTTGTGCGCTGATCAAAGCCGTATTATGTACCTGGAATCTGGGACTGGATTTCTTCTGCCGTATCCGATCGCCTGCAAACTTTTCCAAACCACTTAAAAACCCTGCGGAATCCAGTAAATCCAGGTAATGGGCCAGAGTCGTTGTATTGCCTGTATCCTGCAACTGCCCCAGCATTTTGTTATACGAAAGCATTTGTCCAGAAAAAAGGCACCCAAATTCAAACAAACGCTGCAATAAAGCAGGTTTATCCACCCGAGTTAAAGAAAGTATATCTCGCGTAATGGCCGGTGCAATCAGCGCATCATTTACATATTTTTTCCACCTTAATTCGTCCGAAATGAGCGAAGCCGCACCCGGGTAAGCACCAAACCAAACATATTTTTCAGCAGTCCATCCAAAAGCCTGATGCATTTCGTCAAATGACCAATGTCCAAGATAATGCAACTCAAATCGCCCTGCCAAAGACTCAGTCAACCCCTGTTGCAGCAACAAACGCGAAGAGCCCAACAATAATACCTTCAACGGCAATTTGTTTCGGGTATCCAAATCCCATTGCGCTTTTACGGTTTCGCTCCAATTGGGTATTTTTTGAATTTCATCAATGGCTAACACAAAGGAAGCAGCACCCGATTCCCGCAGCATGATCCGCGCAGTTTCCCATTGTTGTACTAGCCAACTTGAACCGTTCAAAGCAACGGCATCCGCTGAAACAAAATGACTTGGCAACGTTGAATTTGCCAAAATCTGGTCTACTAACGTGGTTTTACCCACCTGCCTTGGGCCACTCAACACCTGAATAAAGTCGCGCGGCGCTTCCAACCGACTTTTAAGTACTTGATAATAAGGACGTTGAAACATTTTAAGGATTTTACTCAATACGTTGAGCAAATTTACTCAATACGTTGAGCAAAATTACTCAATGTATTGAGTAAAACCAAAACAACCGGATAAAAACCAAGAAAACAAACTGAATTACCACCCCAACCTACTCTTTCCCAGCAAACAACAAATAAGCAATACCAATATTTATCCCAACACTACTGAAAGCATAATACCGAATGGTTGCTACGCTCGGTTGGTTAGGATCAGGCGTGACCGTCTGATCCGTAATTTGGTTTTTTTTGTATACTACTGCTCTCTCAGATACAGTTAAGCTGCCTAGAATATCTGTTCCATTCTTATTCAATTTCACAAGATCGGAACGCCTGGGGGCATAGGATGCACTGATTAACTGGATTTCTGCCAACAATTTCATTTGTTTCTTTTTTCCTATAAAATAAGCAACCCCTAATTTAGAAGAAACCCCATAAGCCATACCTTTAGATGAAATTCCTTTGGATTCATACACAGTACTTTGGTTTCCGTCCTTAAACTCCTTTATTATTTTGCCTGACAAACCTACACTTGGACCTATGCCAACATAAGCAGTTAAGTGTCGAAAAGGTTTTTCCATTAGAATTTGGGGGGTTACCCAAAGCATGCGACCTGAATAAGTTTCTACACTATAATTCGGACTAAAATCAACCGTAAGCGATGTTTTAGCCCCTGATAAATAAGAAAATTGGAGTCCCAAGGAGAAATTAGGAACAACTGGGTAGGATAGGGAAAAAGTATAATATTGACCGGCACCAAACGATTTTTTATACAGATCTATTTCTTGGACATTACTACTTTTCACCGTTATGCTTCCATCTGGCACATCGTTTTCAGCCCAAGGGAGCGCATAGCCCAACTGTGCTTGAACGGAAATTTGGGACTTCGCATCAGGAATTAACGCAGTGCATATAAACAAAATAACAATAGTCATTTTGTTTATATTTTTTGTAAAATAGGATCTTACAAGACTCATAATTAGCAGTTTATGAAAATGAAAACAGGATGCTTGATGTGTAGTTTAATTCGTTATGTAGCGATATGTTGCAGCCTTTTGTTAGCACTGCAGTCTACCCTTTCCCCGCAAACAACAAATAAATAATACCAATATTTATTCCAACACTGCTGAATGCATAATACCGAAGCGTTGCTTCACTTGGTTGGTTAATATCAGGCGTGACTGTAGAATCTTTTATGCGCTTTTTTTTAAATACTACTGCCCGTTGTGATAAGGTAGTTGTGAGCCAAAAATCATTCCCATTCTGATTCCATTTAACCAAATCTGCACGTCTGGGGGCAAAAGAGGCACTGGTTAGCCGGATTTCTGCCAACAGTTTTATTTTCTTATTTTTACTTATAAAACAAGTAGCGCCTACATTGGAAGAAAACCCATAAGCCAAACCTTTTGAAAAGATTGTGCGCTGCTCAGAATAGCTATTTTGACTTACGACGTTTAAATCCACTATAATCCTACCCGACAAGCCAATACTTGGACCAATTCCAGCATAAAGCAGGAAGTTTTGAAACGGCTTCTCCATTTGAATTTGAGGAGTAAACCAAAACATGCGACCTGAATTGATTTCTTTCGCCTTGGAGGTGATATAGTCAAACGTTCTGGATGTTTTAGCACCTGATAAATAGGAAAGCTGGAGTCCCAATGAAACATTCGAAAAAATAGGGTGAAATACGGATACCATATAGTTTTGACCCGCGCCATATGATTTTTTATACAAATCATATTCTTGTACATTATTACTTTTCACGACCGTACTTCCACCCGGCACATCATTTTCAGCCCAAGGAAAAGCATAGCCCAACTGTGCCGAAACAGAAATTTGGGACCAAGCATTCGGAACCGCTGCGATGCACGTAAATAAAAAGGCAATCGCTAATTTTGAGGTAAATTTTAACATGCTGAAATTTTTAATACGTATGATTATTTTTTTAAAGGTCACAAACCTATTTCCCTGCTTTGCCAATGGTAATTTTACTTAAACCTGTAACATAACGTCTTTCCCTATAAGTATCTGAGTTTGAAAATAAAATCATCCGGTTTTCCAACTGCTCAATAGGCTTGCCATCGCTTTCCACCAACAAATAAATTTCATTGCCCGAACCATTATTGTATAGTTCATTCCAGGAAAAAACCTCAAAACTCCCGTCCGTGGCGCTACACACAAGATAGTATTGACTCAATTGTGTTGGATTGTCCGACACGATGGCAACCCGCTCCAATACCTTATCTAGCGGAACGACTTTGAGTTGGCGCAACACCGATTTTTTGATACCCAAATAATTGGTAATCAATAAACTATCCAGGTTCTCAGGAACAAATGTGTGCAAATAAGCACGGTTAATTACAAAGGGAGCCTCCACCAATCCATCTACTAGAATAAAATCGGAAGATACTGCGGGCTTTTGTCCTGGTAATACTTGCAGGATCAAAAAGGAAAAGGCAAATAAAATTAGGTACTTTTTCATGGCTGAGGTATGTTATTTGAACAAATTTAAATCTTAAATCCTACTTTCGCGCAACTATCTTTCGACGTTCCCCTATGTTACGCAATTTTTCCTATAAAATTTGGCTCATTGCGGCGATCTTCGCCGGAATCATAGCCTTATCGGCCTATTTCACCCGCTCCGCCAATGCAGGTGCGGTGGCCCTGCCCGAAAAAGTCGATTATAATTTTGATATCCGACCGCTGTTATCCGACCGCTGTTTCGCTTGCCATGGCCCCGATGAAAAAAAACGGGAAGCCGGTCTCCGCCTCGACCTGCCCGAAGGCGCTTATGCAGCCATCGGGGATAAAAAAGACCATTTTGCCATCGTACCCGGACATCCCGAACAAAGTACCCTCATACAACGCATCCACGCCACCGACCCGGAAGAACGGATGCCGCCCGCCGCTACCCACCTTACGCTGACGGAATACGAAAAATCCCTGCTGCAGCGCTGGATCGAGCAAGGTGCGGTGTATGCGCCGCATTGGGCATTTACCCCGCCCGTAAAAGCATCGCTTCCAAAGGTACGGCGCAGCAACTGGACCCGCAATGAATTGGATGTCTTTTTGCTGGCTAAAATGGAAGAAAAAGGCCTGAAACCTGCCCCGGAAGCCGAAAAAAACCGCTTACTCCGCCGACTTTGCTTTGATATTACCGGTTTGCCCCCTACCCCATCGCAAATGCAGCAGTTCTTGCAGGATACCCGCCCCGATGCCTACGAACGCATGGTGGATACCTTACTCTCCTCCCCTGCGTACGGCGAACGCATGACCATGAACTGGCTCGACCTTGCCCGCTACTCCGATACCCACGGCTACCAGGATGATTTGCCCCGCATCATGTGGCCCTGGCGCGATTGGGTGATTCAGGCCTTTAATACGAATATGCCTTACGATCAATTTGTTAGCTGGCAATTGGCGGGCGATTTGCTACCCGATGCGACCAAAGCCCAGATTTTGGCCACCGGATTCAACCGCAACCACAAAATCACCCAGGAAGGCGGCGTAATCGACGAAGAATACCGGGTGGAATATGTGGCCGACCGCACCAATACGTTTGGCAAGGCTTTTTTGGGACTTACCATGGAATGCGCGCGCTGCCACGACCATAAATACGACCCGATTCCCACCCGCGATTATTACGCCTTATCCGCCTTTTTTAACAATGTGCCGGAAAAAGGTTTTGTGCCCAATTTGCAAACGCCGGAACCCTGGATGGCCATCACCAGCGCCGATTTAGGTACCAATTTGCCGTTTTTAAACGCCAAAGAAGCATTTAAAACACCCAAAGACACCCTGCGCCTGATGGTCATGGCCGAACAAAAAGGACATGGACCACGCCCCACTTTTATTCTCCGACGCGGCCAATACGACCAGCACGGCGATTCCGTTCAGGCCAACGCCCCTAAAGCAATTTTACCCTGGGACGCAAATTTACCCGCCAACCGACTCGGATTGTCGCAATGGCTGTTCGATCCAAAGCACCCGCTTACGGCCCGCGTAACCGTCAACCGCATCTGGCAGGAAATTTTTGGCAGCGGAATTGTCGCTACACCCGATAATTTCGGCATGCAGGGCGCTTTACCCACCCACCCGGAACTGCTCGACTGGCTTGCCTGCGACCTTCAGGAACACCAGTGGGACCTAAAACGCCTGATCCGGCAGATGGTAACCAGCGCTACTTACCGTCAAAGCGCCGAATTGAGCGCCGATCTATTGGAAAAAGACCCCGAAAACAAGTGGCTCGCACGCGGGGCAAGTTATCGTTTGCCCTACGAATTCATCCGCGACCAGGTTTTGGCCACCAGCGGATTGTTAATCCCCCAAATAGGCGGTCCGTCGGTAAAACCCTACCAACCACCCGGCCTTTGGGAAGAAATTTCGACCGAAAAAACAGCCAATGCATTCCGAGGCGAGTTTTCTTATATTTCGGATACCAGCGCCGCAAAAATGTATCGAAGAAGCATTTATACATATAATAAACGAACCATACCACCACCAGGCCACCTCATTTTCGATGCACCCATGCGCGACCTGTGTACCCTCACGCGCCCACGCACGAGCACGCCCCTGCAAGCCCTGGTGCTGCTCAATGACCGACAAGTGTTGGAAGCGGCGCGTGCTTTGGCGCAATTTTATTTGAAAAATACCCAAGCTAACGCAAAAGAAACGGCCCTTTCTGCCGCTTTTGAGCGCATCGTTTGCCGAAAACCGCAATCCAGCGAGCAAAAATCACTTGCGGCTTTTTACCGCCAACAATGGCAACATTACCACGATCAACCTTTAGCCGCCCAGGAATTGTTGCTGCAAACCGGCCCCTACCCCATCGATACGACCCTCGATCCCGCCGAAACCTGTGCCCTGATGCTGAGTATCCAGATTTTATACAACCTCGACGAAGTACTCTCCAAAACCTAAAACGATGGAAAAAGAACAATTAGACCACTTTTTGCACCTCAATCGGCGTAGTTTTTTGGCGAAAACCGCGATCGGCATCGGTAGCCTGGCGCTTGGATCGCTGCTGGATGCCTGCGAACGCGGAGAAACGGAGGCGGTAAATGCCCTGTTGCCCCATTTTGCCCCAAAAGCAAAAAGGGTGATTTACCTCTTCCAAAGCGGCGCGCCTTCCCAATTGGAACTGTTCGACTGGAAACCCAAACTCCGGGAAATGCACGGCCAGGAACTTCCCGCGAGCGTGCGCCAGGGCCAACGCCTTACCGGCATGACCGCAAATCAAACCAATTTTCCGCTCATTGGCTCTAAAATTGACTTCAAACAATACGGCAGCAACGGCACCTGGGTAAGCGATTTGATGCCACACACGGCCAAAATTGTCGATGAATTGTGCATCATTAATTCTATGCACACCGAAGCCATCAACCACGACCCGGCGGTTACTTTTTTCCAAACCGGCAACCAACAACCGGGCCGCCCTGCCATCGGGTCCTGGATGAGCTATGGCCTGGGCAGCGAAAACAGTAATTTACCCGCGTTTTTGGTCTTGCTTTCGCGCGGACAAGGCAATATTCAGCCCCTCGCCTCCCGGGTATGGGGCAGCGCGTTTTTACCCTCCATCCACCAGGGCGTGCAACTGCGCGGCGGGGCCGATCCAGTGCTGTATTTAAAAGATCCGGCCGGTTTGGATAGCTTGACCCGCCGACAAATGCTCGATCAAATCACCCGGCTCAACCAGCAGCATTTGGCCGAATTCGGCGACCCCGAAACCAGTACCCGCATCGCCCAATACGAATTGTCGTACCGCATGCAAACCGCGGTGCCCGAATTGATGGACATCAGCAATGAGTCCGACAGCACCTTCCGCATGTACGGGGCGGATGCCATGGTGCCGGGTACTTATGCAGCCAATTGTTTGTTAGCCAGACGATTATCTGAACGCGGCGTACGTTTTGTGCAACTGTATCACATGGGCTGGGATGCCCATTATGATGTGACGGGGATGACCTCCCGCCTCGCCAAAGATGTGGATCAAGCCTCGGCAGCCCTTATTCTCGACCTGAAACAACGCGGCTTATTGGAAGATACCCTCGTGATTTGGGGCGGTGAATTCGGACGCACCAACTATGGACAAGGCAAAATAACAGAAGATTACGGCCGCGACCACCACCCACGTTGTTTTTCCATCTGGATGGCCGGCGGTGGGGTAAAACCTGGCATGGTGTACGGCAAAACCGACGAATTTGGGTATAATATTGAGGAAAATCCGGTGCATGTGCATGATTTTCAAGCCACGATGATGCACCTGATGGGTATCGACCACGAACGATTCACGTTTCTTTATCAGGGCCGCCGCTTCCGATTGACCGATATTTCGGGCAAAGTGGTGCCTGGTTTACTTGCCTAATATTTCAAAAAACATGCAAAGAAGCACCTTTACCCGTACCATTTTTACCTTCGGCGCTTTAGCCCCCCTCCGACGTTTTACCCGAAAACCCGAAACCATCATCGGCCACGGTGCTTTCCGATACCGCGTCGACCAAACGTGGTGCAAGGCAAACCCAACCACCCATCCGGTGAACGATTGCCACGAAATGGCGATGGATCGCTCCGGCCGCATTTTCATGAGCACCAATAACATACGCAATAATGTTTTAATCTATAACAAAGACGGAAATGTGCTGGATGCCTGGGGAACCGAGTATCCGGGCGCCCACGGACTCACCTTGCACGACGAAAACGGTACCGAGTTTTTGTATCTCACCGATTATGAACGACATGCGGTGTACAAACTCAGCCTTAAAGGCAAACTTATTCAGGAGTTTCATGCCCCTTTAGAGGCGGGATTATACCAACAAAACGACGAATTTAACCCCACCGAAACCGCCATTTTACCCAATGGAGACGTGCTCATTGCCGATGGTTATGGCAAAGATTACATCCTGGTGTACGGCCCCGATGGCAAATTTAAACGGCATTTTGGCGGAAAAGGCACCGAGCCATCCTCCCTCAACAACGCCCATGGAGTAGCCGTAGATACCCGAAAAAGAGATCAACCTGAAATCCTCGTGAGTTCGCGGGCCGACAATACCCTGAAACGTTATGACCTGAACGGGCAGTTTTTAGGGGCCGTACCCTTGCCGGGCGCCTATATTTGTCGACCCGTCCTCAAAGGCGACGCCCTGTATTTTGCTGTGCTCATCAGCAAATTGCCCTGGGATAGTCAATCGGGCTTTGTTTGTATCTTAGATAAAGCAAACCAATTGGTTTCTGTGCCCGGTGGCAGCGACCCGAAGCGTTTGCATGACACCGAAAAGTTGTACCAAACCGTGCAAGTGTTCAAACATCCCCACGATGTATTGGTAGATGCCGATGAAAATGTATTTGTCACCCAATGGAATTCCAATGGCGTGTACCCCATCCGTTTAACTCGAATATGATGAGATACTTACAAATTATAGTATTTATAAGCTGTTGTTTGTCGTTACAGGCCCAGGAATTTCGCCTCGCGCCCCCAATCCTGCGCTGCGATCAGGTATTTTTTGATCAAATCGCCACCGTACGCATGAACTTTGCCTTGAATGGGGCACAAATTCGCTACACCTTGGACGGTTCGGAGCCTTCAAAAACATCCCCTATTTACCGAAAACCGCTCAAAATAAAACAGGATGCCACGGTAAAAGCAATTGCTATACATCGTGATTATCAATCCAGTACAATTGCAATATTATCCGTTTTAAAAAAAGGAATTTCGTTTAAAACGGCACCCCAATTAAAAGAAATCCCTGCGCCTGAATATGCAGGCAGCAAAGCGCCCGGCCTGGTACTCACCGATGGCGAAGCGGGCACGGATGACTTAAACGATGGAAATTGGCTGGGTTTTAAAACCGACCTGGGCTTTCAGGGCAGCTGGGATGTGCCTCAAAAATTGCAAAGCGTCAAAGTGAGCGGATTTACAGCCTGGAATTCCTGGATTTTACCACCGGCACGCATCGAAGTTTGGGGTGCGTTAACCCCCGGTTCCTGGCAATTATTGGTTTCCAAAGCGTATGAACGGCCCGAAAAACCGTTGGAAGGTCGGCAACTTTACAAGCTAGACTTTCCATCGGGCGATTACCGCCAGATCAAAGTGATCGTACACAATGCGGGCCCGCTCCCCGAAAACCACCCCGGCAAAGGCAATCCCGCCTGGTTATTTGTAGATGAAATTTTGTTCAATTGATGGATAGTTTACTTGCGTTTTTGGGTCGTGCGCACTTGGTTGTACTGCATTTGCCCATTGGTATTTTATTGTTGGCCTTCATGTTAGAAATCTACGCGCGTTGGCAAAAACCATTGTGGTGGCCCGTGGTTCGGATTTGCCTGGGTCTGGGCGCAGGTTTTGCTGTATTAAGTGCTGGTTTTGGCTATATTTTATCCTTAGAAGGCGGCTATGACCCCACTTTATTGCAACAACATCAATGGTTGGGCATCGGCGCGGCCGTGTTGTCCTGCCTGAGTTTCCTGTTGTATCAAAAACCGGTTGGATTTTGGTTTTTGGGCGCTACCGTCCTCATTTTGATGGCGGCTGGACATCAAGGCGGCAGTCTTACCCACGGCAGCGATTTTTTATGGTCGAAACCCGAAGCTTCCGCCAATAACCATGAAAACGCTTTTGCCGCCCGCCCCGACAGCAACGAAAACGCCTACACAGCCCTGGTGTTGCCTATTTTAAAATCAAAATGCATGCGTTGCCACCGCAGCGACAAGCGCAAAGGCGGATTGAGCATGGAAAGCATCGCAACCATGCTGGAAGGTGGCAAACACGGCGCGGCCCTCAAGCCGGGTAACGATGCCCAAAGCCTGATGCTTCAACGCATTGCACTGCCGATCAGCGCAGAAGACCACATGCCGCCCAAAGGCAGCACCCAGATAACCGAAGCAGAAATTGCCATTTTACGCGCCTGGATTACGCAAGGTGCCTCCGAAAACACCCGCGTTTGGGAGGTGACACCTTCCGATTTTTTCAACGCCGAGGTGACACCTCCCAACCCGGTGTGGAACCTAAAAGTACCGATTCCAACGGCAAAAAACCTGCAAAAACTATCCGATTTGGGCATTCGCGCCGATAAATTGGGCGAAAACAGCCCCTTTTTAAGCATCAGTATTCCGGCAGATCCCAAATTGGATGAAACCAAGATAAAATCCCTGTTGCCCCTGGCCCAGCAAATTGTAGCCTTGGATGTAGCAGGCTCCCGTTTTACCGATGCTTTGGCAGTGTATTTAGCCCAATTCCCCAACCTCATCCGACTTAACCTCGCGCGTACGCCCATACAGGATGCCGCATTAAACAATATTAAACTTTGTAAAAATCTCGAATACTTAAACTTAACAGAAACGGCAATCAGCGATGCTGGCTTGCAAATGCTGGAAAATAAATCCTTGTTACAACATGTTTACCTTTGGAAAACGGCCGTAACCCCCAACGGTACCAGCATGCTACAACAAAAATACCCTAAATTACACATCGAAGGCAGCGCACCCGACGATAACAGCCAATTATTGGCCCTGCGCACGCCAAAAATCCTGTACGCCCACAATTTTTTCAAAGATACCGTACACGTTGCCCTCGATTTCCCTTTAAAAACGGTCGGACTATACTATACCCTCAACCAGGCTTCCCCAACCACCCAATCAGCCCGGTATCAGCAACCCTTGGTATTCAACGAAACGACTACCTTAAAAGCCATTGCCGCCAAGGAGGGCTGGTTACCTTCTCCTGTTGCCGAAATTTCCTTCATCAAACGCAGCAAAACCCCGCAACATGTAGCGTTGATGAAGCCACCATCGCCCCAATATCCTGCTTTAGGCGCGGCATCCCTCAGCGATGGCAAAATATCGGATGTTCAAGGGGGCGATACCTGGCTGGGCTATCAAGGCGACAACCTCACCGCTGTATTCGATTTTGGCGCCCTACAAAGCTTCCAAAACGCGTATGTACATTGCTTAGAAAACAACGCGCCCTGGATCTTCAGCCCCCGCCGCATCTGTATCTGGGCCTCCACCGACGGCAAAAAATACCTGCCCTGTGCCGCCAAATCCTTTGCACCCAATCCATTCATGGGCAACCTCAAAGTACAACTCCTATCCATCCCCTTCGATCAACCTGTTCAAGCCCGATATTTCAAAATATTGGTTGAAAACCTCGGCAAAAACCCCAGCTGGCACCCCAACAAAGGCGAACCTTGCTGGATATTTGTGGACGAAGTGATCATTGAGTGAGGAGTGATAAGTGATGAGTGATGAGTGTTTTTGATCTCGGGAAACCCTTGAATTTGTGATAAATAAATCATAATCAATAAATTATGACTTTGGAGAAGTCACGCATTTGTGTAGGGATTGAGGCCCGAGGTGACACCTCCGAAGGTTACCGCCTGAGGTGACACCTCCGAAGGTTACCAATCGAGGTGACACCTCCCAAGAAAAATAATTGATAACCAACCACTTACGACTTCGGAGAAGTCATGCATTTGTAGAAAAAAGCGATTGATAACCACCACCTTTGACTTCGGAGAAGTCACGCATTTGTAGAAAATAACAATCCATAATCAACCACTTACGACTTCGGAGAAGTCGGGCATTTGTAGAACGCATTTGTGGAACGCATCTGTGGAACGCATTTGAAAAAGCGTGCGAGGGTAATTTTGGTTTTTTTCATAATTTGACCAATTTGAGGGTAGTGGCATTCACCCCATTTGTAATTTGTAAATAATAAAACCCGGTATTCAAACCTGAAAAATCCTGGATGCTAATTTGATTCCCAGCATATATAATTTGTCCCGTGGAATTCGTCAATAAGTAATTTTCATTACCTGTAACAGGCTGTACTTGAATACGATCGAAAAATGGGTTGGGATAAACGGAAAATGAATTTTCATTTTGAATCGCTGCTGTACTCAAAACAGGGCAACCCGCCGCTACCAACATATACTCCCAGGCATCCTCAAAATAGGGCCGGTTACAAAGCGTAGCCGCAGCAACATCTACGGCAACAATATTATGCGCCGAACTACCAGACAAACCTGGAAGATTTGAAATAAGGACGTGGCTGTTGTTATAATTGCCATTGGAGGTTTCAAAAAAGGTCAAACCACTGGCAAACGTATCAATGCCAAGTCGGTTGAAAATCAATAACTGTTGAGCAGGTGTACAACCCAAATTATCAGCCTGGTGTACCAAGGCGAAATATTTGCAAGCAGGCGTAAGGGTAGGACGGTAGACATACTCGCCATGCCTAAAAAGCAAAGTGTAATTAGAACTTGTTTCATATTCAATTGATTAAATTTTTAATTTGTTGAATTCTTGATTTTCAAGGTTGTACACGAACAATTCATTGCGCTGTACAATTGCCCTATAACTTAAAAAACCGCACTATAAAAGGCCCACGGTCGGTTTCCCCGCGCACCCAATAAACGCCTGATTTTAAAGCACTTACATCAATAATTTCACTTGTATTATGGCCTTCATACACGAATCTTCCATCCATAGAACCAATTTGAATAAAATGGACAGGCCCATCTGTTTGGATCTGTAAAAAATCATTTACCGGATTTGGAAAAATGACTACACTCAAATCCATTACCTGCGCAATGGTGCTAGTCGACCCAATTTTCAAGGGCGTTTCACAGCGGTGTAAATTGAAAAAGCCATTCCCGATAGGCTTTCCATAGTAAAAAACCCACACCTTCTTGTTGCCTACTACATATTCAGGATCAACCGCAACATCCCCTTCATATTGACTTAATCGCACATGCAAAGGCTCCCCAAAAATGCCTTTCAGCCAAATCTCGCCAGCAGTATTACCCGGAATACCGCCACCGCTATATACCTGATATGCGCCGTATGTTCGGTTAGAATTGATTGTAAATGGCTCAAAAGAGGTAAGTGTAGCAGGCGTAATCGCGCTCAAGGGCATATACTGTTCACTTTGTGTAAAAAATGTCCCGTTTTTCTTATAAATCGCCAATTTTGTGGCTCCACGGCTACTAAACATAAAGGTATCATCGGGAAATTGCGGCACCCGAAACGGCAAATCATCAACATGATGGTTCAAAACGCCATCGGGAATATCATTGGTTACCTGCGTAGACTCCTTATTTGCGCCCTTCCAAAATTTCATATCCCAATAAGGTTGCGCTGGAAAAGGTCGAAATGGATAAGCCAATACATCGGAATTGGCCATCCAACGCGGAAAAGTGAGTTCATAAGCCGAACCGCTCTGATTCTTCCGCTCTGCATTGATAAAAACCCGAACACCTAACTGGTCTGAACGTAGGGCAAATAAACTGTCTTTACCTTGCGCATTGTTATTTAAAACCACATAATTGATCCAAAAATAAGGTTTGGTCGTATCACTCGATACATTAATCAATGATTTTATATCATTATTTGCAGTACCTAAAGCATTAAATTGAAGGGTATTAATGCCCAAGCGACGTATATATTTCAAATCGCCGTACTGGTTTTTAATCAGGAAAAAAATGCCCGTTTGATCCGCACCCCAATATGGCCAACCTTGCCCCTGGATCGTATCAATCAGTTTTTTGGCCGCTAAATCCGGCAAACCTGTCTCCAAATCAACATCGGCGTAATATACTTTTGCCCTGCCCCCAGGGAGTGGAATTTGCTCGCACCAAACCATGCTGCGCATATCAGGCGAAAATTCAACCTGAAAAAAATTATTCCCAAGCACCGTATCCTTGGGTATAAAAGTTTGTGCATGAATATTATGCACAAAAACGAACAAAACAATAAAACTGTAAAATTTAAGCATGCGTGGGGAGTTGATTTAGTATCTTCGACCACCCACGTTCTAAAAGGTTTACTTTAATTTACAAATTTTCTTTTTTAAGCCTCCACCACTGGCATCGGAAAATGGACAGAAACGGAGTTTATAGAAGCCGTGAAATTCGGAAAAATCAAACGGACCCACCTTACAATACCCCATGTTTCCACACACTACCCTGACAAACAAGGAGTTACAAGGCATTTATGCCGATCTTAAAACGATTCCGCAAATTCAAAATCAGGTGAAAGGATCGTCCTTATAATGTGTCAAAAATTCGCACAGATTGTTTCGACTTCGGAGAAGTCGCGCATTTGTAGAAAACATCAATTAACACCCATCTACTTTTGACTTCGGAGAGGTCATGCATTTGTAGAAAATACCAATTGATAACCAACCACTTATGACTTCGGAGAAGTCACGCATTTGTTTGGTGAATGAGGCCAGAGGTGACACCTCCAAAGGTTACCAACCGAGGTGTCACCTCCAAGGGTTACCAACCAAGGTGTCACCTCCAAGGGTTACCAACCGAGGTGTCACCTCCAAAGGTTACCAACCGAGGTGTCACCTCCAAAGGTTACCAACCGAGGTGTCACCTCCAAAGGTTACCAACCGAGGTGTCACCTCCAAAGGTTACCAACCGAGGTGTCACCTCTAAGGGTTACCAACCAAGATGTCACCTCCAAGGGTTACCAACCAAGGTGTCACCTCCAAGGGTTACCAACCAAGGTGTCACCTCCAAAGGTTACCAACCGAGGTGTCACCTCCAAGGGTTACCAACCGAGGTGTCACCTCCAAAGGTTACCAACCGAGGTGTCACCTCCAAGGATTACCAACCGAGGTGTCACCTCCAAAGGTTACCAACCGAGGTGTCACCTCCAAAGCTTATAAAAAACGAATATTCAACCACTTATAACTACAAAGTGGTCATCCATTGATAAAAAAACACCCCAAACTAACAACTAACAACTATCAACTAACAACTATATTAATGATCCGCCCAGGCACCACAATAAACTTCTTAATCGTGTGTCCTTCCAAATTGCGCTGCACAAATACCTGTTCCAACACCAAAGCCTGAATCGCTTCATTCGATAAATCTGCCCCAATCTCAAGCGTACCCCGCATTTTACCATTTATCTGAACCGGATATTGAATCGTGTCGGTTTTCAAATGCTGCTCATCCAACAGTGGGAACGTAGCATCACAAACCGTCGTTTCATGCCCCAACAATCGCCACAATTCCTCCGCAATGTGCGGACCAAACGGCACCACCAACACAACAAACGGCTCCAAAATGGCGCGTTTGCTGCAATTGAGTTTGCGTAACTCATTGGTACAAATCATAAAATGACTCACGCAAGTATTCATCGAAAACCGTTCAATATCTTCGGTTACCTTTTTAATACAGGTATGTAAGGCAAACAATTCTTCCCGCGTAGGCGCGTCATCCGTAACGATTACTTCTCCTTGTGCATTGAAAAACAAGCCCCAAAACTTGCGTAAAAAACCATATACACCGGTAATACCCTTCGTATCCCAGGGTTTGCTCACCTCAATCGGCCCCAAAAACATCTCGTACATCCGGAAACAGTCAGCCCCGTATTGCGCCACCATATCATCCGGGTTCACCACATTATATTTGGATTTCGACATTTTTTCGACCTCCGAACTACAGGTAATATGGCCTTCCGGACACAATTTGAAATTTGCTTTTTCAAATTGCATCGTTTGGGATGCCTTTTCGATGTTCAAAATATCATCCTCCACCAAACTGATGTCCACGTGCAATTTCGTAAAACAGTTGGGGTCGTATTTATAAGTCAGATTGTACGAAACATACAACTGCTCACTCACAGGTTGTTCCTTGGTAATGATAAAGGATTCCCGACTATCTAGCGCCGCGCGGATTTTAGCCGCAACTTGATCCGGTTCATTCACCGCATCCATCAGTTCTTCCGAGTACAGCACCAGTAAGCGCTTGTTGTCGGCCGTGGCTGCCCGCAGGATGTGCTCTATTTTATCCGTTTGCTTGCGTGAAGTCACCTCAATAACCAAATCGCTGGTGGCAAAGGCAAAATCGTAGGTATACGCTTCTTCATGCTCCAATTCCGGGATGCGGAAAGCGCCTTCTTCTGCAAAAAATGGTTGTAACACCTTGATCCACAGATATTCTTCAAAAAACTGCTCTTTTGCACGGTACACAAAACTCGAGCGGCCCTGAATCATCCCCTGGTTGATCAGTTTTTTGGCAAACTCCCGCTCCGGCACAACCCCCAGGTCATACAAAAAGTGGTTCCAAAAACGGCTGTACAACAAATGTCCTACCGCATGCTCCGAGCCACCAATGTACATATCCACCGAATTCCAATAGGTAACCGCTTCTTTACTAGCAAATTCCGTTGAATTATGTGGATCCATGTACCGATAAAAATACCAGGAGGAACCCGCCCAGCCCGGCATGGTACTCAATTCATATTCATAACTGCCGCCATCCGGTGCGTTGTAACGCCAGTTTTCGGCCCGTCCCAACGGCGGTTCGCCCGTTTCCGTCGGCAAATATTTATCCACCACCGGCAATACCAGCGGCAGGTCTTTTTCTTCCATCAAATACGGAACCTCATCCTTGAAATACACCGGAACCGGTTCTCCCCAGTAACGCTGCCGACTAAATACCGCATTTCGCAATTTATACTGGGTTTTCCCTTTCCCAATTCCTTGTTGCTCAAGCCATTCGATCAATTTGGGCACCGCTTCGGTGTATGTCAAACCATCGATCATACCCGAATTGATATAACGCCCGTCTTTGCTCGCATCGGCCGCTTCCGACAAGTTTTGCTGTGCATCCGAAATGGCCACGATCGGCAATTTGAAATGGGTGGCAAAATTCCAGTCGCGCTGGTCGCCAGAAGGTACCGCCATGACGGCCCCCGTTCCATAACCCGCCAACACATAATCGGCAATATACACCGGAATACGCGCCGAATTAAACGGATTAATGGCATAAGCGCCAGTAAATGCACCCGTCACTTTTTTGGTTTCGGCCATGCGCTCAATATCTGAACGCGCACCCGCCCAAGCCGTATAATGCGCTACCTCGGATTTGCAAGCAGCAGTCGTCAACATCGGCACCAACTCATGTTCAGGCGCCAAAACCATAAAAGTAGCCCCGTAAATGGTATCCACCCGCGTCGTAAATACTTCAATTTGCACCCCTTCGTGGCCTTCTACCGCAAATTTCACCGAAGCGCCCACCGAGCGTCCAATCCAGTTGCGTTGCTGCTCCTTGATCGCATCCGACCAATCGATGGTCTCCAATCCTTCCAGTAACCGATCACAATAAGCCGTAATACGCATGGCCCACTGTTTCATGCGTTTGCGTTCCACCGGATACCCCCCGCGCTCGCTCACCCCGTCTTTGATTTCATCGTTGGAAAGCACCGTACCGAGGGCCGGACACCAGTTTACAAACGATTCTTCGGGAAACGTAAGCCGATATTTGAGCAACATCATTTGTTGTTCCTTTTCTGTCCAGGCGTTCCATTCCGCTGCGGTAAAAGTTGGGGTTTCATCGTCGCATAACGCCAGCACCCCTGCATTGCCATGTTCGGCAAAATGGGCAACTAAAGCACTGATCGGCAATGCTTTATCTGCTTTTTTATCATAATAATGCGCAAACAATTGCATAAAAATCCATTGCGTCCAGCGGTAGTAATCCGGATTGCTGGTGCGCACTTCCCGGCTCCAATCGAAGGAAAAGCCGATATTATCCAATTGTTCGCGGTAGCGGCTGATGTTTTGCACCGTGGCTACTTCCGGGTGAATCCCCGTTTGAATGGCATATTGTTCTGCCGGTAAACCAAACGAATCATAACCCATCGGGTGCAACACATTGAACCCTTTGAGGCGTTTGTAACGCGCCATAATATCACTGGCGATATAGCCCAGCGGATGCCCTACATGCAGTCCCGCGCCCGACGGATACGGAAACATATCCAAAATATAAAATTTGGGTTTGTCGCTGTGATTGGCAACTGTATAAGTTTCTTGGGCCTTCCACCAGGATTGCCATTTTTTTTCAAGATCGCGCGGGTTGTATTCCATGTCTTGTCTGAGCCTCAGTACTAAATTTTCCGTTTTAAGTTTTGTGCGGCGGCAAAACTAATGGTTATCGGCGAATTTTATGGGGGAAATGTATTTCTACCCCAACCTTTTTGCTTTTCAATTCCGTTATAGCCAACGGTAAGTGTTTATGAAAACGGCTGGATTCTAATCTATTGAAAATCAATTTTTTTATCCATCCATCCTTCAAATCCACTTTAATCTTGGTATATGTTTGCAAAAATCCAAAAACATGCAATTCAGAAAATTGATTTATGCAGGCCTGATATTGGCTTCGTTTTTTCTATTTGGTCAATTTCAATGTTTTGACCCTTGCGAGGAGCTTTATCCGTTTGAATACTATAATTTTAATTATACGATTTTTGCATTAAACAACCAAGGACCGACACCTTTAGTTGCTGCGGATAATAAGGCTCCTATGCGTGCGTTTGGCTTGCGCATCCGATACAATACGTATGCGGTAGATTCACTTTCCATATACTTCAACCCGGAATGTAATACACCGACACCGGATAGCGCCGTTACCCAAGTTTGGGTTTCCTGTTTACAAAATTTTGATGCTACCCACGCGGCCGGCGCTGCATTAAACGAATATTTTCGGATACGTCTGGACAAGTCAACATGGGATTTGCCTGCCTACAGAACACTTGATCTTGGAGTAGCCTCTTTCAACACCTTTGCAGATACGTCCCGTGCAGATATATTATTGACTACCCCACCAGCACAAACGGGCGTGTATCAATTTAAAGTCGCCCTGGTGCGCAGTAGTTTAGATACAATTTTCCTGGTAACCGAACCGATCACTTTATCCAATTAAAACATGAATATTAAATATTTATACATAATAATATTTTTCACTAAAATAACGACTTTGAAAAGCCAAACCGATGCCTGGCCGATTGGGGGCTACTGGACCATGGGGGTAAATACCCAGTTTTATATAGGTCGCAGGCATTTGTCGGACGCCCTGATTGCCCTGCCCCGACAAGGCAGCTATTTTGAGTGGGGCGCCGATTTGTATCGCAGCCGGCGTTGGTGGCTGACGGGTTCTGCCGGACTCATGCTGGTAAAATTGGCCAGCAATCAGCTGGTACTCCGCACGACCGACCAGATAACAGGGAATGAGCGCACAGAAACCCTTAAAAATCCCTTGTTCCGAGTGGGGGCTAGCATTACCGTAGGATTGGTTTATCGGGTGAGGGCTATATTTTGAAGAATTAGACCGCAATAAGCCTAATTCCGCCCATAGGCAATCCACCTGACAATAAATCCCTGAAGTACATGTCCATGCTGTGTAGCGATATGATTACATTTGTAAAACTTAAAACCCATGCCTACCAAAATTACCTTTTTACCCGCCTTAATGATGGCCTTTTTGGCAATTTTTAGTATTAGTAGTTGTCAAGAACCATGTGATTTTAGTCCATATCAGATAGATCAGTCTAATTGGAAACTATTAGAGTTAGAAAATAGTGGTGTCGAACCAATAATTGAGTATAATTCAAGTATATCAAAAGAGCATTTCGGAATACGCATACAATATAAAATGAATATAGCGGGCAAACTTAAATCATGTCCTGATAATTATTATGAGTTTTATAATCCTGTCGTTGAAGTAATAGTATACGCAATGCAAGATTTTGACGATACACATGCAGCGGGAGTGTCGCTAAACGATTATTTTATTGTCCGCAACTTATCTGACCGAACAAATCTCCCATATTATAAACCAATTTCCGAGTCACTCAGCGCATTTGTAAAATATTCCTATAATTCTGTGGGTATGGTCGACTTAATTTTAATTCAGCCACCCGCACATCAAGGACCATTTCAGTTTAAAGTAAAATTGAAATTCAGCTACCAAGATCCCATAATAATATCCTCCAGAACAATCACCTTTTATTGATTTCACAATGAAAACCAAAATCATCCTACTACTTTGGATCACCAGTTATCTCCAGCTATCCGCACAATCAGAACCCTGGCCGGTTGGGAACTTTTGTACCTTAGGCGCTTCCACTCAGGTATATTTGAATAAAAACACCCCTGCTGATGCCCTTATTGGACTACCTCGATCAGGGATTTTTTATGAATTCAGTGCAGATTTTTTTCAGCACAAGCGTTGGGGACTGTTTGGGGTTTTCCGTTGGGGGCGGGCCGCAGATAGAGACGAGACCGCAATGCAGCATTTTCTTGAAAATAAATATGCCGATTATTTTGTCACCGCACCCAGGCAGAATGCTGATCCCGCCAAAATGCGGCAATTCCTTGGAGGAATCAGGTATAAAATAGGCAATAAACGACTTCAATTCCAACCGGGATTGGCGGTGGGTGTAACTACGGCTAAATTTTACCCATTTGAGGCAGCCATTAAAGCGCCAAATTCAAATACCCTGTTGCGCACCACCGCAACATTTAACGGTGTTGATTACAGCAGGAAAAAACACTTTACCTTGCAGCTTAGCGAAGATATGTTCTACCGATTATCGAAAAAAGACGTTTGGCTACAACTTACGGGTGCCTTGCTCATGATTAACCTTCCCTATAACACCATTCAATTCAATACCCAAAATCAATTGACCCAAGAAAGTAGCAGTGAGACCATAAAATCATCCAAATATAGGTTCAGTGGGTCTCTTTCATTGGGACTGGTGCTACAGATTGGGGATTAAATACCCATGAAAATCAATTACTTACCCGCCAATTTTCCACCCAAATACCCCATCGGAAGGTACGCCCCCACCAAATCCACCACGGTGTACCACAATGGGGAAGGCAGCATATAAACACTCGTGATGCCGCCAATCAGGAAAAATACCCCAATCGCCAAAGCAAAGCGCATATGGTTGTTCGCCGCAAAACGCGCAGCCAGCAATGCCCCGACCAGCGTCCCTAGCGCATGCGCTAAAAATGGAAATATAAAATGCTTGGGCTCAAATAAATGCATGGTTGCCTTTAAGCCTTCCATGGTCGTAACATCTGCACCATTGGGTGGCGGAATGATAGAACCACTGATCATGATGATGCCCATATTCACCAAACTTCCGATGAATATGCCCGCAATTACCGCCAAAATGTTTCGAAGGATTGGTTGCATGATAGTTTTGTTTTAGGTGAAGCTTGATTTCTAATGCCCAGGAAGCATTTCAAGACAAAAGTATGACAATCTGTTTTAATTCGCAAGAATAAAATACAAATAGTTTTAAAATTAAAGTTTTAAAATTCCCATCTGATGAATCACCGCCTATTTATCCCAATAGGCAATACAACCGACAATAATTCCCCGGAGTACATATCCATGTCTTGCATTTTTATGGTTACTTTTGTAAAAATGAAAGCCCATGCCTACAAAAGTGATCTTTTTACTCACCTTCACTTGGACAATTTTGGCGATGATTACTTTTAGCAATTGCTGGCCAAAATGTGATATTCCACCACGAATACTTGAAACATACAATTGGAAATTACTCGAACTCAATAACAGTGGCGTTGAACCAAATATTGAATACAGCCACATTGGTTCAAAAGAGAGTTTTGGATTACGTTTAAAATTTGAAATGACACCATATAATCTTTCAGAATGCCCAGACAATTATTACGAAATTCCAAATCCTGTAATTGAACTCAGTATATACGCACTGCAAGATTTTGATCAAACACACCCTGCCGGAACGCTGCTGAATGATTATTTTGTAGTCCGAAGCATAAATCCTAAAACTAAACTCCCAGATTATAAATTAATTTCAGAATCCATGGATGTGTTTAACAAATATAATGGTTCCTACGTTGATGTTGATTATATCCTGGTTCATCCCCCTGAGCAAATTGGCGCTTACCAGTTTAAAGTAAAGTTGAAATTTAGCAACTCAGATTCGACCACAGTATCTTCACGCCTGTTCACCCTAAAATAATAACTTTTTGAAAATCAAAATCTTATTACTAATTTGGGTATGCAGTGCTTGCAGTGTATCCGCACAATCTGCGCAAGACGGGTTTGATCGCCAATGGATCTTTGGCCGATTTACAACGCCAGTCCCCTCGGGTACAGTCCTAGATTTTAATGGGGATACCTTAAATTTAACAGCAGTTGATAAAAAAATGGAGTTGGAAGGATCCTGCGCAATCATGTGTGACGCAATGGGTAAGTTACTTTTTTACTCAAATGGCTGTTATATTGCAAACGCATCGCATCAAGTAATGGCAAATGGGGATTCTATTGGTAAAGGTTTATTTGAAACCAGTTATTGCAATACTGGCGGCAACCCGATTAATCAAGGTATTATTGCATTACCGAAGCCTCAAAGCGATCATTTATATTACTTATTTTACACAGATCTTGGTGAGCCATATGAAATGACCCCATACTTCCCATTAGCGCCCATTACTTTGTATTATTCCATTATCGATATGTCATTAGAAAATGGAATGGGAAAAGTTGTTGAAAAAAACAAAATTATACTTCAGGATACTTTTTCCAAAGGAATGATTCAAGCTGCTCAGCATGCAAACGGTAAAGATTGGTGGATTATTCTACCTAAATCTCACACTAACTGTTATTGGACAATTCATTTAACTAGTAATGGAATTGAAAATATCTTTAAACAATGTAATGGCCCAATTTGGATGGATAATGACTCCCAAGGACAGGCAGTATTCTCCCCGAATAAAAAATACTATGCACGATTTAACTATTTTTATGGCCTTAATTTGTTTAACTTCAACGATTCATCTGGAAAAATTAGTATATTAAATAATGTTGATTTCGGTAAAGATACTTTTAATTTTAATGGCTTATCCTTTTCTCCAAATTCAAGATTTGTCTACGCAGCATGTAACACAAAATTATGGCAATTTGATACTCAGAATTCTGATTTTTCTTTGAGTCGGATATTAATAGGAACATTAATAACACCGTTTAACATATCCACAAAAACACGTTTTAATCATGCTTGCCTTGCTCCAAATGGAAAGATTTATATTGGAGGATCAAATGCTTTTAATTATCTTCATTCTATTGATTATCCAAATTGTTATGGGCCTGCATGTGGTTTGAATCAATATTCCGTTAAATTATTTGGCACGAGCACCTACACAATGCCTAATTTTCCACATTACAAAAAATGGATAGAGAACGATACTTGTAAGAACATAACTTCAATTTCACCTGTAGATGAACATTTATCATCAATTAGATTTTATCCTAACCCAGTTCAAAATTATCTATTTGCATTTGGAATAAAAGAAGGGGACAATCTTGATTTCCTTGATCCTTTAGGTAATTTAGTATTTACGGTTACCTGGAACGATGAACAATTAAACATAGAAACATTAGCGATTGGCTTTTATATAATTAAGGTAAAAAGAAACCACGTTTTATTGGGCAACTTTACCTTAATAAAGATTTAATGTTACTAAGCAATATTAGACTTGTTGCGGTATGGCGGTAAACGACAAAACCGCCCCTTTGATCCAATTTTGTTGATTTAAGATTAAATCCCTATGTCAACCGCATTTCCCCCCAAGGTCCGTAGGACCGAAATTATGGTAGCAACCAATCCCCAATAATTCCCACCGGCAGGTGGAAACACACCAAAACACCAAGATTATCAACGACTTATAACCAAAAATCCCCGCTCCAAAAACCTTGCCCCCCTAAATTCCCAAAAATACCCGCCCGCCGGAAGCGTCGAAATTTGAACCCGGGTCAAATTGTCCTTTGTCCTAACAGCCATCAAACACACATTCAAAGCATTATATATTGTAAAAATTCCAGACTCCTCGGCTTGCACCTGAACGAAATCTTGCGCCGGATTCGGGTAAATAATCACCCGCGATGGGGTATTCAACAAGTTTGTACTAACCGTAGAATCGACGGCAAACGTTTCAACAACCGAACAACCCTTTGAATCCGTGATCGTTACGGTGTAATCGCCTGGCGTCAGATTGCTGATTTGCAGCCCAGATACGCCCGTACTCCAAACCACCTCAAAGATACCCGATCCTCCGGAAATGGAAGTCAATTCTATGCTGCCATTGGGGTTCATTCCGTCGGTAGAGGATACGATCAATGCTTCCGCATGAATAGGCTGCGGATCAGAAAGTGGCAAAATCCATTGAATCGTACAGCCCAAAGCATCCGTAACGGTTCCATTGTACGTTCCCGGCCCAATGGGCGATAAAACCGGCAATTTCGAGCCATTTTCCCAAAGCCAGGAATACGGTTGTTTGCCATTGGTAGGGGTAATGGTCAAAGCGCCATTTTTTGCACCCGGACAGGAAATTTCCTGCACATCAATCGAAATATCTAAAAAACCGCTGGTTTGGATGTTTACAGCACTAAAAGCCACACAACCCAGGGCATCGGTAACCGTTACCAGATAGGTCCCAACCGCTAAGTTTTTTAACAAACTATCCGTACTTGCAAAACCTTGCCAGCTGTACTGATAAGGTGCCACACCGTTTAAAATATGGACAGCAGCCGTACCGCCAAACGTATCCCCGCAAACAATCGGTGTGGGGGATGGAATTAACTGCACCGGACTCCCAACCGGAATGGTAAATTCAGTTGAGACCGTAACGCCACGCGCATCGGTGATGGTAATTTGATAGTATCCTGCGGCTAATTGGGTGATGTTTTGCCCTTGTGTGCCCCCGGAAACCCAATTGTAAGAAAAAGGCGCACATCCCCGTTGAAGTTCGAAAGCGACCGTACCGTTTTTTGCCTGCGGGCAAGCGGGCGTAACCTGTGGACTTCCAAGCAAAGAAGGCGCGGTAAGTTCAAGCGGACCAATATCAATGGTATTGTTTAAAATACGCGGATTTCCTTCCAAATCTAAGTCTCCCGGGGCAGCAACCGTATTATCACCGGCATCCACAAGCGGCGAACAAGCCTGCAAGTGAAAATCTAGATTGTCGATATTAACAAACCGAGGATCAACGTTGTATAAATTACCAGGGCCACAAGTGATATAAGGCGTAACACTACAAAAATCGTTCGGCTTGTTGAAAAAACTATTTGAGAATTGAATGGGTATTTCTTCAAATTTGTTTTGCGTTAAATAATTAACCCAGTTATTCACATCAAAAAAAATTCCGTTTTTAATGGTGGCGTTGGAATACAAAACAGGGTCACTGGCTTGTGATTCAAATAAATAGGAATAGTTTTTAAATGTGCAATTAGATATTTTTACATTCGAGGATGATGACCAAATGGCCTTACTGTTTTGACCAATATTTATTGTATTAATAAACTCCGAGTTTATTATATTTACATTGATTTTATTTATTTCAAAGCTGTTTTTAAGGACGACTAATTGTGGTTGAGGGCCAATCATCTTTGAATGAAGAAAAAGAACATTTGAATACACAGTATAAATTTTATTCAGCTTATCTGAAGTTTTAAATTCACACTGATCAAATATTAAATTTGCATAATTATATTGTATATTTGCTATTTTGTTATTTAAGTAATCAAAATCAGTAAAAATAGAATCAACACTCAAGTTTTTGAATAAAATAATTGAATTATTATCAAATGGAAATAATTCTGCTTTAAATAATGCATTGGATGTATTAGTACTTTTAATATAATTTACTTTTACATTGCACTCAGAAAACTCCATGTACTTTGTGTAACCAAAATTGTCAGCTTGTGCCGTAAATGCCGGTTCACCTGCCGCTACATTGGATATAAAATCACTCCCGTTTACTTTTACCATGCTGCCTGAACTACGCCCCAAATTCAAATAAAGTCCACCGCCGTTTCTCAAACAAGTATTTTGCAAAAACAGGCAATTTAGCAAATGCAAGGTGTCTTTTCGCTCCAAGTCTTGAAAATATAACCCGGCGCCATTTCGTCCAGCGAAATTTTGTTTAAACAAGCATTGCTTAAAATCGATTGGATCGTATTGCAAGTTCCCGCTACCATATCGGTATGCTCCGCCGCCATCTACGGCACATATATTGTGCAAAAATTGACAATTAAAAAACGTCGGCGCCACTAATCCGCTCCCTTTCCCGTTAATACATACCCCGCCGCCATAATTGGTCGCTGCGTTTTGGCGAAACAGGCAGTTTTCAATCCGGGGAAAGGCAATCCCATTTTCCCCCATGATGTACAATCCGCCGCCGCAAAGCTGCCTTCCTTGCGGTGGAATGCTTTCCTGCCCATCATAAATCGCCACACCCTTTTCAATGATAAAACCATCCAACACCGTACTACTATCGGTATTGATCAACCTGATCACATTATAGGAGTTATCGGTGCTGTCATTTGCCAAACCAATATCGCCACTCAGGATCGTACTATGGGTTTCCCAATTGCGTTGGGTCAAATTTGTTTCAAATCCGGCAAACCCACCCCACAATTTAACTTTGTTCGGAAGCAAAAAGGAAGAGTCTCTATTGCCGTCCGTCGTCGGATAATAGGTTCCTTTACATACCCACACCTGGTCGCCCGGCTTTGCTTGTTTAAGTGCCACCTGAAGATTCGTGTAAGCATTGTTCCAGGAAATACCCGATTGATTGCCGGTGGCGTTTTGATTAACGTAGATGATATTTTGGGCGCGGAGGAGGGGGCTCCATAACGCCAGGCACATGAAAAGGAAAGATTTTAGCATATTTACCTGTATTTAAAAGTGATAGAACACAATGGGGGTTGCTTTTCCCCCATTGTGTCAGTTTTACCCGCTTATTGTTTTACAAACAATCCATTACTTTTTCCAATTTCGGTGTTTATCTCCCAACGGTAGACACCGGATGGAAAACTTGCCACCTCCTGAATCATCAGTTGATTGGACTGTAAATGTTCATATTTTTTGATAAATCGCTGGCTTCCTTGCATATCAAATATCACAATTGAAACCGATTCCAAGGGTGTACTGCCCAAATCAAATGTGACTGCCCCAGAAGTTGGGTTTGGAAATGATTTAATATCCAATGAAGTTACATTTCCTGATTTGGGTTTATCAGACCGTTCAGATAATGCTGCCTGGTCAATAATAGCATACTCAATGTCATTTTTTTGCCATGCCAGGGATGGCAAAACGGTATCATCAATCTTAAGTGCATGATCATTTCCAACCTTTGACACTTTCGTTTTCAACTTAACATTAAATATCGCCTGCCCTGATTTCGTAGACCCAAAATCCTCATTTCCAGGAGTAGCAAACCAAAGTGCTCGTATAATACCTTCGTTGACTTGTGATAAACCAAAATTTGATTCAGAAAAACCTTCTGATTCTCCTGGAGTAATCCCAATGAATTCGTAGACATTAGGATCAAATCGCAGGCCCATCTGCCAAGCCGTAATAGATCCTTCTCCCAAGGCAACGACAGGAATTGTAATTAAAGATCCTGATGGATTGGATGATTTTTCGAACTTTGGGTTTAATGAAAATGGGTATTTTTCATTAGATTTGAAAAATGCGCCACATTTATCACAAACAACTGCATTTAAGTTAAGATCACCTTCTTTGATCCCAACAAAATTTACATTATTTTCAAAATTAGAAGAATTTCGAAATTCTGGGAATGGAGGTTGAAAAGGATTTGACGGATCTGAGAAAACGAAATTCTTATCCACAAATCGCCAATTTGGGCGCGTCCAAAGTGTCTGATTTGGTCCAGGGTTATATGAATAAATCCCAAGGATTATTTTTCGAAATTCCACAATATCAAATGTTGTAACTCCATTTGAAATATCAGCATCCGCTGCAATAATTTTGTATGGAGAGTTCAATGGGGTAATTCCAAGGATATGACGGCTAATTAGAACCAAATCATACGTTGACAAACCATTCAGAAGATCTCCTTTTTTAGAAGGAGTTACTTTATACTTATCGTACTGTGGGCATACACATTTTGCATAAGGTCCGCAAGCATCAAGATATTCGTTAAAAATATCATTATACGTACACAGTGGATCTGCCTGATTTGGAGCAAAATCAATCGTTACATTATCTATGTAACAACCGTCTTCACGGGCTATTTTACCTGAAATCATGGGTGCACACAAGGGAAAGCCAGCACTTGAGTTAACATCTGGAGCACAGACTTTGGACGAATTAACTAACTTTACCAGGGCAATTCTGGTTTTAGCATTCTGTACACATCCAGATGGCTGGTTAAACGTAACAATAATTTTGGGAATCGTTGCCACTTTTGTTAGCGTAATAGAGGAAGCGCTTTCCACACAAAGTATTACAGATTTGTCTGTATAAGTCAAACAATTCTGACCACAACTTAAGGGGTTGTTATTGGTAGGGCAAGCACCTATACCGTCAACAGCAACGGAAGAAATAGTTACTCCGGGTTCAAGGTCGAAGTCAACTCGTAATTTTAAAACGTTTAACTGAATTGTAGATCCATAAATGTTTTCATTCCAGTTAATTTTTATATCCGAGCTCAATGATTGGCAACTTGGTGTATTTGCTGTTACACTAACACTAAAATCCGAACAAACAGGATTTCCGGGGTCATCACACGATGTATGCGGTGTAGTCACCGTTGTTGCACCGCATAACGGAATATTGGGATTAAAGCCATACGCTGAAATTCGTCCAGGAAGTAAATTGCAATTAATGGTATAGGCTTGGGTCAAGTTTGTTGGCCGGTGAATTCGCAAGTAAAAAAGTACGTTACTTGCCTGAATATTGGAAGTTAAAATAGTTTGGTATGAAACACGAATTTTGTAGCCCACAATATTGGATAGTGGAACAGGTGAAGAAATTTTGGGTATACTTCCAATAGCTGCATATGGACCTACAATTTCAGGAGGATTAGCAAGGTCGATGGCATTAGTGGAAACTTCTAATCCGAAATCTAAAGAAAAGATTGTTCCAACTAAGCCCAAATTATTAAGATAAATCGGCACATCAAAATAATCTATATCAGGTGTGTTAGGCTGAGTACAGTTTACCATATCTAAACTTAATGTAACGTATGGGTTAGCCGTCCCAGGTAATGTAACCGCAGTAAGTGTATTGCCAGATGTAATAATTTGACTACAAGGAACGGTATTATTACTTAGGTAAGCAAATGTGGTCACATCTAAACTGAATGTTTCACCAGGAAATCCATTTAAAACAATAGTAAAGAGTGGGTATTGGCTCCGTGAATTATTCATGGTTATGGTTGGGAGGATTTCACCAACAGCTGGATCTGCCAATAACATACTAACACCCTTGTGGTCTGGGTCAACCTCCGGACTGACGGTATTTTGATCATTGAATATTGGAGACAAGCAACTTTCGGTTTGAGATTTATTAATTTCGGAAAGTTGTCCATCTTCCGGGTTCATTCGTATCGTCAAACTTATGTTGGAATAATCAAGATTCCATAATCCTGAATGCGGACTCTGTAAAATAGCTTTGAGATAAACTTGATATTTGACGGTATTACAATCTTCAGCATCGCACCCATTACCAGGCCCAGGGCCAATTATCTTTTGGAATTCAATTCCTAGTTGTCCACAATTGACGCCATAGTGAGGCAGGGTTTGTGCATGTAAATGTGTAACCAATCCAAATATTATGAATTGAACCAGAAAAAAAAGGGAGAACGAACTTTGAGCAATCGCTACTAATGCCCCTATCCGGTCTTTAATCGTTTTTTTGTTGAAAATCATGGCTTTTGAATTTTAAAAGAAAACAGTTTTAATTATAAGCGCTTATGAGTACAAAAGTATATATATCCCCTTCTAATGTTTAATCATAAATGTTAATTTATATAATCTGAGGTTATAACATCTCTATTTTAACACTTTAATTTTGCAACAATACATTTTCAAAAGATGTTAATTGAATTTATAAATTCTTGAAAATGTATTGTTATTTTAAATTTCAAAACAACTTCTTATCTAAAAGCCATGCATCTCAATCTAACAGCGTTAAGAATCAGTTAAGTATTCGTCCAATGTCTAAATTTTACATTTCCAGGTATTTGTAACTTCTAAAATATTTTATACATTGCATTGCTTTTTTAATAATGTAATCTAAACTATAATTTTAAACAAAACAAATGGACCCAATCCATACTCGGGTAAAAAACCTTAGGCTTCAGAAAAATTACCCACAAAAACGTGTTGCTGCATGTTTAGGTATTTCACAAGCCGCATACAGCAAATTAGAGGCCGGAAAGAATAAGATTTCAATCAAACACTTATTTAATCTGTGTGAATGCTTTGAATGTTCACCAGAACTCCTGTTGGGAAATTCTAAGATAACCTAACGCTCATTAGAATGATTGAACAAACCCCTACCCTACTTCCAATGCACCTCAACCTCCCAATCCGACACCTTCTGTTCATACAAACGCCAAAACTCATCGGCAATTAAAGCCGGATCAAAATGCGTACCGGGCTTCACCATGCCGGAAATCGTGATGGTCGCCACGTGTACACCCGCAGGCGCGCACTCCTCCGCAAGCGAAAACGCCAAATTGCGCAAACCCGCCTTGCCTATACCCAAAGAAGCCAACGACGCAGGCGCTTTGAGGGCTGTACCACCGCCGGTTAGCAAAATACAACCGTGCTTACGGGTTTCCATCTGCGGAAATACAGCCTGCACCGCAACTACAGCACCCACCACACTGGTTTTAAAGTCGCTGATCACTACCGGAATCGACATTTTACTCGGCGTTGCCGGATTATAAGCGCTGGCGTTGTAATGCAACACCTCAATATCCTGGTGTTGTGCCACGATATCGGCTAAAACGCCCGCAAAAGCGACCTCGTCCGCAATATCAGCCGCAAAACCTTGGGCTTTAATGCCTTCTGCGGCCAGCTCTGTTTGGTATTGTTCAAGTTTGACCTGGTTGCGGGCCACCATCAAAATTTCAAAACCTGCTTTGCCAAATTTGCGTGCCACCGCCAAACCCATGCCCGGACCAGTGCCAATTTGAAGTAATTTCATGAATAGAAGGTATTTATATTTTATAAAAATTTATTATTTGATCCGGTTGTATGTTCCGCTGTAAATCAACTCGCGTACATTGTCCGTTTCCAAAAACGTCTGCGGAAAACCCAAGTCAATCGCACTCACCGCATCCAAGATTTGCATTTCCTCCGCATCTAATTGAAAATCAAGGCATCCCAGGGTACTTTCTAGTTGTTCAGCCGTGCGTGCCCCAATCAAAGGAATCACGTTCAAGCCCACATTTTGCTGACGCGTCCAGTTGATTGCTACCTGCGCCGCCGGAACCCCGCGTTTATCCGCAATATCGACCACTTTTTGCGCAATTTCATTGGCCCGATCGCTGCGCCGCACGCTGTGTGCTACCAATCGACCACTTTCACCTTTCAAATATTTACCCGTCAAAGCCCCGCCGCCCAAAGCACCCCAAGGCGTCACTGCCATGCCAAAATGCTGCGCCATCGGAAATAATTCGCGCTCCACCGTCCGCTGAATCAACGAATATTCCACCTGCAATCCCGCAAAAGCCGTCCAGCCCCGCAATTCCGCCAGCACAATCGACTTACTCACCATCCACGCCGGCGTATCCGACACGCCCACGTACAGCACTTTGCCGCTGCGCACCAAATCATCCAGGCCGCGCAACACTTCCTCAGTTGGCGTCAGATGATCCCAGGCATGCACCCAAAACACATCAATAAAATCCGTATCCAACCGCTGCAAACTCGCCTCCACCGAACGCATCATGTTTTTCCGGTGACTCCCCGCAAAGTTCGGGTCGCCCGTCTGATCCCGCAAGGTATATTTCGTTGCCAACACAAAATGATGGCGGTTACTTTTAATGAATTCACCCAACCACCGCTCACTCGTCCCCTCGGTATACCGATTGGCTGTATCCACAAAATTACCCCCCTTCTCCGCAAAAGCATCAAATATCTGCTGACTTTCACCATAATCGGCTCCCCAACCCCATTCTGTACCGAAGGTCATGGTGCCCAAGCAAAGCTCTGAAACGCGCAGGCCTGTTCGGCCGAAAAGTTTGTAATCCATGAATGATGAATGATGAATGATGAATGATGAATGATGAATGATGAATGATGAATGATGAATGATGAATGATGAATGATGAATGATGAATGAAATTAAACCACAATCACCTGACAATTAAATCAATTACTTATAGAAAAACATCATTATTTTATAACAATCAAAAGATTGAAACACCCTATTCATCATTCATCACTCATCATTCATCATTAATAACCCCGCGTCCGCATCCAAGCCCGAAACTTACCCACATTCACATTATGACCCGCCAAGGTAGCGGCAAATGCGTGGGTGCCAGAATCATCGGGTTTGGCGCAGAAATACAGGTAATTATGCTTTTCATAATTCAATACTGCGTCCAAACTCGGGATAGAGGCCATGCTAATCGGGCCCGGCGGTAATCCTGTGTGAAGATAAGTATTATACGGCGACTCAAACATTAAATGATATTCCGTTACGCGGTGGGTAGCAAAATCACGGCTGGCAAACACACAGGTCGGATCTGCCTGCAATTTCATGTTGATTTTCAGGCGATTGAGGTAAACGCCAGCGACTGTAGGCTTCTCAGGAACGTAATTCGTTTCGCGCTCCACAATAGAGGCCACGGTGTACACTTCCTCTGGACTCAAATTGAGGGCCTTGGCTTTGGACTTGCGGTCGTTTTTGGCCCAAAATGCATCGTGTTCTTTCTGCATTTTTTTCACAAAAGCCTTTGGATCGGTATTCCAGTACATTTCGTAGGTATTGGGAATAAAAATCGACATCAGACTTTCGGGCGTGTAGCCAATTTCGGATAAAAATGCCGGATCGCGCAGTACTTGCAAGATGGTCAGGGAATCGGGTTCAATAAAACGCGCGGCTTTGCCTGCCACATCTTCCAACAGGCGTTCGTTGTTGAATATCACTTTTACGGGTGCCTGCTCGCCATTGCGCAACTGTTGGATCAATTCGCGGTTGGTCCATCCGGGCTGAATTTCGAAGCGCCCTGCCCGCATTTTGTCCTTTTTATAGTTCATTTGGCCCGCCAACCAGCGAAAACCTGCTTCATCTTTGATAAATCTGCCGCTTTTTAAAATTTGCACCACCTCCTCAAAATTGGAGCCGGTTGGTATACACACATATCGATTGGCAATATCGTTGGGTACCCCCGAAAAATAAATAGCCTGAATGGGTTTCCAAAAATAAGCGCCTGCTGCGATGGCTAAAACAAGCAACACCAAAGCGATGTTGCGCAAGGTGGAAGTCATTTTTCCCTTGGTCATGTGGTAAATAAATCGTTCGTTTTTGTGTAAAAAGTTGTCCTTTGGGACGTAAACTAACATAAGCATCCGCATTGTGTGGGGTTTGCCGTTGAAGCCGCAAAGGTAAATCAGGTTTTTCAGGTTTTGCCCCTTGCCTTGTACTTAACAAAGATCATTTTCCGTTGTTCTGATTGATATAGCTGCATTTCGACGAAAAACCTCAACTTTGCGGCCCGATTAAAACAATTTTGCTTTCTCAACCATATAACGATGCAATTTTTATTTCCGGCATTTTTGTTCGCGCTTGCTACTTTAGCAATTCCGATTATCGTGCATTTGTTCTATTTCCGGCGCTTCAAAAAGGTGTATTTCACCAATGTCCGTTTTTTAAAGGAAGTGAAGGAGGAAACCAGCAACCGCCAACGCCTGCGCAACCTCTTGGTGCTGCTCATGCGCTGTCTGGCGATTATATTTCTGGTGCTCGCCTTCGCACAACCGTTTATCCCCTTGTCGGGCTCGGTAAAAAAAGGCGAAAAATCGGTGAGTCTTTACGTTGATAATTCGTTCAGTATGAATGCGTTGTCGAAAGCCGCACCCTTGTTGGAATTGGCCAAACAACGCGCACGCGAGATCGTAAGCGCCTACGCACCCGACGACCGCTTCCAAATCTTGACCAACGATTTTGAAGGCCGCGACCAGCGCTTAGTAGGCAAAGAAGATGCTTTGTTGCGCATTGATGAAATTCGCAGCGGACCCGCCTCCCGCGATCTGTCCAAGGTGCTGTTGCGCCAACAACAATGCCTGCAAACGGGCAAAGCAGAAAACAAAATCGCTTTCGTCATTAGTGATTTTCAAAATAACATCGCCGATCTCGAACGATTTAAGGACACTTTGATGGAGGTGAACTTAGTGCCCATGCGCGCCGTACAGGAAAATAATATTTCCATCGACACGGTTTGGTTCGATAGTCCGGTTCAAATCCTCAACCAACCTGCCAATTTAATTGTCAAAATCACCAACCGAGGTGCCGAAACGGCCGAAGAAGTGCGGCTCTCTTTACGCCACGATGGACAAACCAAACCGGTAGGCGCAATCAAAATCCCGGCGGGTGGCAGCAAATTGGATACCGTAAACTTTAACATCCTGCACCCAGGCTGGCACGAAGCCCGCTTGTCTATTACCGATTACCCGGTGCAATTCGACGACGATTATTACCTGTCGTTTTATGTGGCTGAAAAAATAAATGTGTTGGCCATCAACGGCGGCCCCACCAACAAATTCCTGAACAACGCATTTGCCGGGGCCCGTTATTTCAAATTGGACAATTCCGATGCCCGCGCACTTGATTACTCCAAATTTGCGGATTACCAACTGATTGTACTCAACGACCTGAACAGCGTCTCTACGGGTTTGGCCTCCGAACTCAAAACATTTGCCCAAAATGGCGGCAATGTGCTGGTTTTTCCGGCCCAAAATGCCGATCTGAGTGGCTACAACGGATTCCTGCAAAACTTTAATGCCGGCGAATTAGGTGCATTTGAAAATGTAAAACGACAAGGCGCACAAGTCAACCTCGATGAGTTCATTTTCCGCGATGTATTTTTGAATAAAAGCGCCAATTTGCGCCTCCCAGCCACCACCGGTAATTTCAAAATTGCCCCCAACCGCGGCGAGCATGTGCTGACCTACCGCGATGGCACCGCGCTGATGAGCAAATACCAGCAAGGGGAAGGTGCATTGTACTTGTACGCAGCACCGTTGGATGAAAAAGTGAGCGACCTGATCCGCAATGGAGAAATTTTTGTGCCCATGTTGTTCAAAATGGCCATTGCAGGCTCCAAAAGCCGTCAAATTGCCTATATGATTGGCAAAGACGAGGTACTCGAAGCCAAGCACCAGGTATCCGCTTCCGGCGAGTCGATCTATAAATTGAAAATGGTGGCCGATGAACAGGCCGATACCGAAAGCCCTACGCCCACCAATGGACAGGAATTTATACCCGAACAACGCATTTTAGGCTCCAAAGTGATGATTACGCCAGGCACCGCGATCCGCCTCGCAGGCTGGTATCACCTCGGTTTGCGCAGCGATTCTACCCTCGCCGAATACGCTTTCAACTTCGATCGGAAAGAAAGCGACCTCTCTTACCGCCCCAATGAATTGCTTGTCAATGGCTTATCCTCCAACATCCATATTTTGGATGAAAACGCCGAAGCCAATTTCGGCCAGGTGGTCGGAGAACAAAACCAGGGCATCGTCCTTTGGCGCTGGTGCATCATTTTTGCCCTGCTGTTTTTGGCGCTGGAGGTGCTGTTTTTGAGGCTGTGGAAATAGTGAGGAGTGATAAGTGATGAGTGAGGAGTGAGGAGTGAGGAGTTGCACATTATTCATTGATAATCAAACACATACGAAACAAATTAAATCACAGGTTCATCCTGACTTCGGAGAAGTCATGCATTTGTAGAAAACGAACAAACACCACCACCCTTCTGACTTCGGAGAAGTCATGCATTTGTAGACGCATTTGTGGAACGCATTTGTAGAAAAATAACGATACCCAATACCCTCCTGACTTCGAAGAAGTCAGGCATTTGTAGAAAACGAACAAACACCACCAACTCTCCTGACTTCGGAGAAGTCATGCATTTGTAGACGCATTTGTGGAACGCATTTATTACACCCATGCATCACACCATTCATAAAAATCAATCGGCCCATAACACCATGGTTATGAGCCGATTGAAATATAATAACCAAGCGTGAAACGCCCAATTCATCACTCATCACTCATCACTTCTTAAGCGCTTTTATCTTCTCCTCCAACTCAAACTCATCGCCAGGTGTATACCCAATATGCTCAAACACCACTTCGCCTTTATCGTTGAGCAGCATCGTGTAAGGTGGGTTATTCACATTCATCGCTTGCATAAACTCGCGCTGGGTATCTAAAATCACGCGGAAAGGCCAGCCGTGTTTTTCTACCACGCCGCGTACATTGGCAACCGTACGCGCATCGTCGATGCTGACAGCCACCACTTCCAAGCCGTATTTGCTTTGCCATTCCTCGTAGTTTTCATTAACCGCGTCTAATTCTTTGCGGCAGGGGCTGCACCAGATGGCCCAAAAACTGATCAGGGTAATTTTACCGGATTTACCCAATTCCTGGATATTGAAGGTTTGGCCTTCCATGGTTTTTACATTGGCATTGGGCAAGGAGCGGTTTTGGGCAGAAAGGGTGGCCAGCGTGCAAGCGGCTATCAAAACTAAAAGTGCTTTTTTCATCCGAAATTGGAAAAATGGTTAGGTGAAAAGAAAAAGAATGCTTTTTTATCCGGCCAAATGTAACGGCATCCGAACAATCTTGTGCTTAAATTAACCAAGGATTAACGGCTATTGTCCGCGACAAGCTATTAGGGGATGCATATTTTACGAAAATCGAGGCTATCCCCGTTAAATACATTAAAATCGACCTGCTCGTTGATGCCATTTACATTGCCCCGATCGCTGTGTTGCCAAAAATGCCACGCTGCTTCGCCTGGCATATCAAAATCGGTTACATGGTAGTGGGCAATCCAAAAGCGGTATCCCTTAAAATCATCCGAATTGGCAAAGTAGTTTTTGTAAAAATCGCGGTTGGTGTATAAGATGGGTTTTACCTTATAATTTTTTTCTAAAATGCGTAAAAACTCCAGGGTGTAGCGCTGCACTTGCGGTTTGCTCATGCCGCGCAATTCTTCCACATCCACAACCGGGGGCAAATCGCCCGCACGCAAACGCACATTCCGAATAAAATGGGTGGCCTGGTCTTTGGCACTTACATCCGGTAAAAAATAATGATAAGCCCCGCGTACAATACCCGCCCTGCGCGCATTTTCCCAGTTGTTGACAAATTGCCGGTCCTTCAACCAGGTGCCTTCGGTGGCTTTCATGAAGGCAAACGTGATATGAATACCGCCCACTTTCATTTGTTTTACCCGCGACCAATCGACCCGTGCCTGGTATTTACTCACATCAATGCCATGAATGCTATAGCCTGAAGGGATACGAATGCCAAAATGCTTGTATTCTTTATAATGGAAGGGATATTCAAAGATGGAAAACACATAATACCGCACATGCTCGCTCAGCACCAGGACGATGCCAAAAACAAGCAATATTTGCTGAAACAAACGACGGATCTGACGCCGACTGCGGGGCATTTTGATCTGAAAAGGCTTGAATTTCACAGTGAATGTAGCGGGATTCCCTCAGTACAACGCACGACACGATGGCTTATTCCCCTTTAAAAACAGGTTTTCTTTTTTCAAGAAACGCAGCAACGCCTTCCTGATAATCATGGGTTTGACCGGCTGCCGATTGATATGCATCTTCTACAGCCAATTGCGCAGCAAAATCATTGGAAAATGCCTGATTCAGCGCCATTTTGGTCAACGCCAGGCCGCGTGTGGGCATTTGTGCGAGGGTTTCGGCGAGTTTTAAACTATCGGCGGCGAAGCTTTCATCCGGGTAAACTTTCCAGATCATGCCCATTGCAGCCGCATCGGTCGCGCTGATTTTATCCGACAACATCATCAAGGCAGCAGCGCGTTGTAGGCCCACCAAACGCGGTAAAGTCCAGGTGCCACCACTGTCGGGTATCAATCCAATTTTAGAAAACGCCTGGGTAAACGAGGCGGAAGCAGTCGCAACCGTAATATCGCAAGCCAGGGCAATGTTGGCACCAGCACCCGCCGCAACGCCATTCACGGCACACACGACAGGTTTCTCTAAATTCCTGATTTTCAATACCATCGGATTATATCCAGTGGAAATGATGGTGGTAAGGGATGGACCGTTGGGATCAACAATTTCCTGTAAATCCTCGCCGGCACAAAAGGCTTTTCCGGTGCCTGTGAGGTACACCGCGCGTACTTGCGGATCCTGCGCACACACATCCAGGGCGTCTAATATTTCCTGACGCATGGCCTGGTGCATCGAGTTATACACTTCAGGTCGGTTGAACGTGATACGTGCCACGTTGTTTTCAATTGAAAATAAAATATAATCCATGGTAAAAAGCGGCAAAGCCCGGTGTTTGGTCCATCAAAAAATTAGGCAATATGTTTATAAAACTTCTCACCATCGGCAGATTTGTTTCATAAGCGCCGCAAAGATACCACATTCAGGATGCTCAAGCGATAGCAATTTCGTGTATTGCCTGCACTAATTTGTCTAAATCCTGCTCCATGGTGTACACATTGGGCGTCACCCGCACGCCCGTCACTTTTTCCCATTCGATGGCAACGGAGTGAATTTTATAATCGGTAAATAGTTTTTCCGCAATTTCGCCCGGTTCTTTCCCGGCGAGCCCAAATGTACCAATCGCGCAGCCCCAGGCGTAATCCATGGGTGTATAGAACTGAATCCCTTTTACGTCTTTCACTTGCTGCATCCAGTAATTTTTGAGCGCATGTAGCCGTTTTTGTTTGCGTTCAGTACCGATCAGGTTGTGCAAATCGAGGGAGTAACCAATGGCCATTTCGGTGGGAAAACTGCGGGTGCCCAGCGATTCAAATTTTCGGATGTTATCGCCATCCGGTTTATCATTGCC
>Ga0247831_1000682_pt1 | contig 73025 bp, 64 predicted proteins | sample LaCruzMarch2015__9_FD_192406 | JGI IMG/M metagenome (GOLD analysis project Ga0247831, IMG submission 192406) | Freshwater microbial communities from meromictic Lake La Cruz, Castile-La Mancha, Spain - LaCruzMarch2015_1m | ecosystem: Environmental > Aquatic > Freshwater > Lake | place: Spain...
GAAGCTCTATATCGTGAAGCAGGTGCGCAGGTGCGCTGAGTCGTTTATAGTTTTTTCAACGTAAATTACCGTTTTAGTAAAGGATTTAAGCCTAATGTGTGGGTTTACTGGGTATTTGGGGCATGGATCCTGGGGTGTATCTGAGGAAGCCCACAAAACACTAGAACGTATGGCCAATGCGATTATTACGCGGGGGCCGGATGATTTTGGTACATGGCAAGATGAAGTTGCTGGTATTGGCTTGGCTCACAGGCGACTGTCCATCGTGGATTTGTCATCGGCAGGCCACCAGCCGATGTTTTCTGCGTCAGGTCGCTATGTAATTGCGTTCAATGGCGAAATCTATAACCATCTAGATATCCGTGCTGAGCTTGAGCGCAGTAAAGCAGTCACGTCTTGGCGTGGACATTCCGATACTGAGACACTGCTGGCTGGCTTCGATGCATGGGGTATCCAGAAGACGCTTGAGCAGGCAATTGGTATGTTTGCTTTTGCGGTATGGGATAGGCAACGCAACACGCTTTCACTTGCCCGAGATCGACTGGGTGAAAAGCCGCTTTATTATGGTTGGATGAATGGCGTTTTTTTATTTGGCTCGGAATTAAAGGCACTAAGAGCTCATCCTCTATGGAAGGGTGAAATTGACCGTGGCGCTTTATCACTCTATTTGCGCCACAACTACATTCCCGCGCCTTATTCAATTTATAAAGGGATTTATAAACTACGTGCTGGGTGCTTGCTTACAGTTTCCTTAAAGAAAAGCGAACCAGACATAGTGACTTACTGGTCAGGGGCTAAAGCAGCGGTTGATGGTGTTGCCAATACATTTACAGGCAGTACATCTCAAGCAGTCAATGATCTGGACGTCTTACTGAAAGATGCAGTACGTCAGCAGATGATGGCCGATGTTCCTCTGGGCGCGTTTCTGTCTGGTGGGGTGGACTCTTCTACGGTGGTTGCGCTAATGCAAGCTCAGTCATCGCGACCGGTTCAAACCTTTACCATTGGATTTAACGAAGAGGGTTACAACGAAGCAGTACATGCCAAGGCGGTTGCTAAGCATTTGGGTACGGATCATACAGAGCTTTATGTAACTGCTGAACAGGCCCTTGCAGTAATTCCGCGCTTACCTTCGTTGTACGACGAGCCTTTTTCAGACTCTTCGCAGATACCTACTTTTTTGGTGTCACAGCTTGCCCGGCAACATGTAACAGTGGCGCTTTCGGGTGATGCAGGTGATGAGCTGTTTTGCGGTTACAACCGTTATCAAATGACAGAAAATCTCTGGCGTAAATTGTCTGCCGTGCCTCGGCCTATGCGCAAACTCGCAGCAATGGCATTGACCAGTGTTGCGCCTCAATCGTGGGACAGACTTGCAGCTCATTTAGCTACTGTAGTACACTCAACTGCTCGGTTTGCAAATGTGGGTGACAAGTTACACAAGGGCGCGGGTGTATTGTCATGCCAGTCAGTGGATTCACTGTATCTCAGTTTGGTTTCGCATTGGCATGATCCGGCATCAATAGTCATAGACGGCCATGAGCCACGGACTTTGTTGAATGGCGATGTACCGGTTCTTGGGGGGCTAGATGATGTACAACGCATGATGGCCCTCGATATGCTGACTTATCTACCTGATGACATTTTGACAAAGGTGGATCGTGCAGCTATGGGGGTTTCGCTTGAAACACGCGTACCGTTTCTTGACCATCGAGTAACAGAGTTTGCGTGGAGCCTTCCGCAATCTATGAAGCTACGTGATGGGCAAGCTAAGTGGGCACTCAGGCAAGTGCTGTATCGATATGTGCCAAAGGAGTTGATTGAAAGGCCTAAGATGGGCTTTGGTGTGCCGATTGACAGTTGGCTGCGTGGGCCGTTGCGCGAATGGGCAGAGGCTCTTCTGGATGAGGGGCGCCTTAGGCAAGAAGGCTTTTTTAACCCAGCACCCATTCGTGAAAAGTGGAGCGAGCATTTGTCGGGTCGGCGTAATTGGCAGTATCATCTTTGGGATATTTTAATGTTTCAAGCATGGCTGGCCGAGCAATCTTAAAGTTTAATAGTATTGTAGGCTGATAATTATATTTATCGGGCATGGTCTTTTTTGGGTTTTTAAGCTGCTTTATATTTTGAAGTGACTTGAAGCATTGGTGGCTAAAAGGACATTTCGTTTCCTCTTGTCTTTTTTAAATTTCGCGAGTGGTGATTTGTGAAGAAGTTTTTGTTTCTGATGCTTTCAGTGTTATTAGTTGTATTTGGTTTTAGTTTTGTTGATTTCAATGATTTTTATAGTTCGTTAATGGCATTTCCTTTGCGTATTGTTTTGTCTGTGTTTTCTTTGTTTCTGCTGAATACATTTGTTGTGGTTTTTAGATATTGGAGGGTGTTGCAGCATTTCGGCTATACAATTAATTTTTCAGATGTTGTTAGGGCTAGTGTTTCTGGGAACATTGCTTCATTAATTATGATTCCATTGGTGGGTCAGGTTGCCGGAAGGCAGGTGATGTTGAGTAAGGCGGGAATCTCTGCTGCCGAAAATGCAGCGATTGCAGCTTATGAAAGATTTGTAGTTGGAAGTTTGAGTGGTTTGCTTGCGCTTGTGGGGGGGCTTCTTATTTTTGCTCCGGTTGTTAATGAGTATTTTAGAAAAGTACCGATTTTGGAAATGTGCTTAATTGCAGTTTTTTCTCTTGCGGTTTATCTATGTTTCTTTATCGGTCGAGTTGAGCGGAGAATGTTAGAGAAAATCCTTAATTTCAAGTCGTTATTCAATGCGCTTGAGGTTTATCTGGTCACATTGCTAAGTAGTTTTGTTGTTCTGTTAGCGTTTTATTTGCTTTTTGCATCTGTAATCCCAGAGAGTGATTTTTTGCATGTCTTGTCAGCTGCGGCCATAGTTTCTTTCTTAGCCGGTCTTCCAGTTAGTTTTGGAGGTTGGGGGTTAAGAGAGATATCTTCCATGTATGTTCTATCCTTCCTTGGCGGTAGTTCTGCGAGTGCGTTGGCTGCTTCTGTTTTATTAGGGTTTACTTCTATAGCGGCTGTTCTATTTTTATTTCCATTGCTGTTTGTTAGGCCTAAGGTTTCTGACGCTGTCCTGGGTGGGCGGTTGAATAATGGTATGGGAACGGCAAGTATAGAAGATGTTGCTATTTGGATTTTAACCCTGATGGTGGGTTTGTTGGTGCTCTTTCAGGTTCATGTCCAAGTCGGCACAGGTTATCTGAACGTGAATTTGGCAGACCCATTTGCCATTTTGATTTTCTCCATAGTGGTTCTGAATGTTGTGCTTAAGCGAGAACTGCCAAGATGGGGGGTGCCGAAATTTAATTTCTATCTTTCACTTATTACTTTGGTTTTTGTATTTTCGTATGTCTCAGGTGTCTATTCGTTTGGTGCTACAAGCTGGGCGTCAGGTAAGATAATTGGTTGGTTGGTCCTGTTGGGGTACTTGTTTTCTGGGTATTTGGTTGTAAATAATTTTGGTCGAGTGGGTTTTTTCAAGCTCTCACAATTGATGTTGATTGCTATCACTGTTGTTTTATTTGTAAATATATTAATGTGGGTGCTGTTTGTTAATGGTTTTATTGTTTTAGATAATTTCCATTATATTCTAGAGGCTTATTCGGGTAATCGAAACGCTTTAGCCTTTCAGGTACTTGTGGTTATTTGTTTGGTTTTGTCATTTGAGCCTTGGTATGCAAGGCTGCCATTGCGTTCTAGTCAGTCTGGATTGCTAATCGTGGCTCTTTCCATCATGATTGGTGCGGTTTTAATAACCGGATCGCGCTCTGCAATTGGCACTTTGTTTGTGGTGCTGGTGGTGGCCTTTTTGTTAAGAGCATCGAGGCCGATGTTTTTGCTAAAATCTACATTTTTCGGGGGGGTGGTTTTCATATTATCGCAGTATGGTGTTTATTTGTTTGGTGTCTTAATTGAAACCTTGCTCTCCTTGTTCTCTTTACTGTTTTCGGTTACCTCAGTTACCTCAGTTACCTCGGTTACCTCAGTTACCTCAGTTACCTCGGTTACTCCGTTAGTTGTTTTGCCTATATCAAGCGAGTCAAGTGATTCAGCAAGGTGGGCCCTAATAGTGGAGTCTTTCACTATGTGGCGAGAGAATCCGTTTTTTGGAGCTGGGTTGGGTGCATTTTTTAATAAAAGTGTGGATTTGATTGGTTTTAGTGTAGTGGTTCATAACACTTCCTTGTGGTTGCTTGCTGAGTTTGGTTTGATTGGTTTTATTGTTTTTCTGAGCCCTTTCGTGTTGATTTTAAAATACGCAATTTCAGTTTGTAATAGTCGAGTAATTTCTAATGCTCTAATCTTGTTATTGCTTATGTTTGCTCTGATGAGCGTTTTCCATGAGGTTTTTTATCAGCGAATGTTTTGGCTCGCGCTTGGAGGCTTGATAGCGCTGCCTCATGTTCGGAAGGGTCTGGCATGACCTGGATTTTTGATTGGGAAATGTAATTTGATATTGTCTTTTCCGTTTTTTGCTGAGAAGAATATTTTATATTTAGCTGAAGAAAATATGAAAAAAATATTATTTATTGTTAATACATTGGAATTTTTCCTGTCACATCGTCTTCCTCTTGCTGAGGCAGCTCGTAAATCTGGGTTTGAAGTGCATATAGCATCAGCACCTGGTCCAAGCCTTGGTCAATTAAAAGAGCTTGGTTTTGAACATCATGCTATTGATCTGGCTAGGAGCGGTCAGAACCCGTTTAAAGAGCTCCTTTCAATTACAAGCATGTTGCGGATCTTCCAGGAGGTTCGGCCGCAAGTTGTACATCTTATAACCATTAAGCCAGTGTTGTATGGTGGTTTGATCGCTCGTTTTTCTGGTGTTGACTTGGTTGTAGCCGCAGTGTCTGGGCTGGGCACTGTCTTTTTGAGCCATTCAGGATTGGCGCGATTACGCAAAAAATTTATCTCTTTTTTATATCGTCAGGCTTTCAGGCAGAGGAAGTTAGCGGTAATTTTCCAGAACCCCGATGACCGTCAGGTGCTGCTTGATATCGACGCACTATCACTTGATCAGTCACGGTTAATCCGCGGTTCGGGTGTTGATCTGCTGAATTACTCTTGTTTGCCCGAACCGGAGGGCATGCCTGTGGTTGTTATGGCTGCTAGGCTGCTGAGGGATAAAGGTGTTTATGAGTACATAGAGGCCATACGTGTGCTTCGACGGCGCGGTATTGAAGTTTGTAGTAGGTTGATCGGCGCACCTGACCCTGGTAATCCGTCATCGATTGGGCAGGCCCAGTTGGATGCGTGGGCCGCAGAGGGCATTGTCGAATTATTGGGTTATCGCAGAGATATTGCCCAGCAATATGCGGCGGCCAATATTGTCTGTTTACCTTCTTACCGCGAGGGCTTGCCAAAGTGCCTTGTTGAGGCTGCTGCTTGCGGTAGGGCGGTGGTTACTACCAATGTGCCAGGTTGTCGTGATGCGATTGAGCCTGAGGTGACTGGGTTACTGGTACCGGTGAGGGATGCCGAAGCTCTGGCCGATGCGCTGCAACGTTTAATCGAGTCGCCCGTGTTAAGGCATAGCATGGGTGCCGCTGGTCGAGTATTAGCCGAACGTGAGTTTGCGATTGAAAAAATCGTGGATGCTCATTTGAATATTTATCGGGAGATGGCATCCCAAACAGGGCGAGTAGGTTGAACCATCCAACATCTATTTTAGTGACTGGTGCAACCGGCTTTGTGGGTAGCGGCCTGCTGGTTAAACTGGGTCAAATAGCCGACATCTACGTTGTGGGCGCTTATCGACGTGATGAACCTTTTGCTGGCCACCCCTCAGTGGTCGTGGGTGATATCAACATCGAAACGAATTGGCGCACAGCTGTTTATGGGCAGAGGGTAGTTATCCATTCGGCCGCCCGCGTCCATGTCATGAACGATATGTCTTCTGACCCACTTAATGAGTTCCGCAAGGTTAATGTCGAGGGCACTTTGAACCTCGCCCGTCAGGCAGCAGCAGCGGGTGTACGACGTTTTATCTTTATCAGCTCAATCAAAGTTAACGGGGAGGACACGGTTTTGGATGCGCCTCACCACGCTGATGCTCAACCATCGCCAGAGGACCCCTACGGTATTTCCAAGATGGAGGCCGAACTGGGTTTGCGCGCCTTAGCGGCCGATACCGGGATGGAGGTGGTGATTATCCGCCCACCTCTGGTTTATGGACCGGGTGTGAAAGCCAACTTCCTCAATATGATGCGCTGGTTGGATAAGGGCGTGCCTTTGCCGTTTGGGGCGATACACAACTGCCGCAGTCTGGTTGCCCTGGACAATCTGGTCGATCTGATCGTGACCTGTATCGATCATCCCGCCGCCGCTAACCAGACTTTCTTGGTCAGTGATGGTGAAGACCTTTCGACTACCGAGTTGTTGCGCAGAATGAGTACTGCCTTGGGCAAGCCGGCGCGTTTGTTGCCGGTACCGAGTCGGTTGCTTGAAATAGGTGCAGCGATGTTGGGTAAGCAGGCACTCGCCCAGCGACTGTGCGGCTCGCTACAGGTCGATATCAGCAAAACATGTGAGTTACTCAACTGGACACCGCTGGTCAGCGTCGATGAGGCGCTGCGCAGTACGGCCAAACATTTTCTGGAACAGCAAGCTAAATGAGTATCTGGTGGTTGTTGCCGGCAGTAGCCGGCGTTTCGCTTTTTATGACTGGCGCACTGCGTCGTTATGCCTTGGTCCGCAGCTTGATAGACATTCCCAATGCGCGTAGTTCGCACTCGGAGCCGACGCCGCGTGGTGGTGGTGTTGCTATCGTGGCGAGCTTTTTGCTCGCCTTGCTGTTGCTCGCTGGTTTGGGTTTGATCGCGTGGCCGTTGGCTTGGGCGTTGTTGGGGGCCGGGGCGGGGGTTGCTGTGCTCGGCTTTCTTGATGATCACGGTCATATTGCTGCGCGCTGGCGCTTGCTTGGGCATTTCGCCGCAGCCATCTGGGCGCTATTTTGGCTGGGTGGTTTGCCGTCAGTGGTGATGTTCGGTTACACCGTTGATCTGGGCTGGTTTGGTCATGCACTGGCGGCGGTGTATCTGGTATGGATGCTTAACCTCTACAACTTTATGGATGGCATTGACGGTATTGCCAGTGTCGAGGCTATTTGTGTGTGTTTTGGCGGTGCGTTGGCGTATGGCTTGTTGGGCTTCGCGGGCTCAACCCAAACTTCAGAATTTATTGTGCCTTTGCTGTTGGTTGCTGCTGTGGCGGGCTTTCTGTTTTGGAACTTCCCGCCGGCAAGGATTTTTATGGGCGATGCGGGCAGTGGCTTCCTTGGTATTACCTTAGGCTTGCTATCGTTGCAGGCTGCCTGGGTTGCGCCGCAGTTGTTATGGAGTTGGTTGATTCTGCTTGGGGTGTTTATCGTTGATGCCACTTTTACCTTGCTGCGCCGACTGTTGCGCGGCGATAAGGTATATGAGGCCCATCGCAGCCATGCTTATCAGTATGCTTCGCGTCATTATCGTCATCACTTACCGGTGACGCTTGTTGTAGGTGCTATCAACATCCTGTGGCTGCTACCCATTGCGCTTTGGGTTGGACTGGACGGTATAGATGGTGTCTTGGGGCTGCTGATCGCTTATTTGCCGTTGCTGGGGCTGGCGGTTAAATACCATGCAGGTGAACTGGAGCAGCGGTTGTGAGCAAACGGACATTGCTGGTTATTGGTGCGGGCGGGCATGGCAAAGCTATTGCAGAAGCGGCGTTGCTGACTTGTGAGTGGCAACAGATTTTATTTGCCGATGACCGTTGGCCTGAGCTGCGCGAAACCTTTGGTTGGCCTGTTGTGGCTGATGTGGCAGGGGTGTCGTATTTGCAAGCCTCGGCTGATGGCGCGATTGCTGCGGTTGGCAATAATGTCCTGCGTGAACAGTGGGTCAAGGTTATTCACGCCGCTGGGCTGCCATTGGTAACGGTGGTGCATCCTCGCGCTTGCGTGAGTGATTCGGCTGTTATGGGCGCAGGAGCAGCGATCATGGCGCTAGCGATGGTGGGTGTTGATGCGGTGATTGGTGAGGGCGCTATTGTCAATGCCAATGCCACAGTTGATCACGATGCTAGCCTGGGTGCATTCGCCCATCTTGGCGTTGGTGTTCAGTTGGCCGGTGGCGTGAAGATTGGCGCTCGGGCCTGGCTTCAGGCAGGGTGTAGTGCGGGCTATCAAGTTGTGCTGGGGGACGAGGTGGTGTGTGCGCCTGGGACGGTATTGCACGCTGATGGGATGGTTGCTGGTTAGGGTGTATGGTGTTGTTGGTTCGGGTCGTGGTGTGATGTTTGGATTTGGGCGGACGTTGCCCCTTTCGCGGGTATGGCCCGCTATTACGTGGGGGCGTTTTTAGTTGGTGTCTATTTGCTGTCGAGTTTTTATCCGTAGGGGAGTGTCCGGCGGGGCTCCGCCTCGCTTGTTTTCATTGTCCAAGGATTGAGGTGTTTGTTGTGTTAAGACTTGCTGAAACGTTGCGCAGTCGTCTGGTTAGTTTGCCACGACGTCAAAAGCGACTGATTCAGGTGGCCATGGATGTGATCCTTGTCTGGAGTGCGCTTTGGCTGGCGTTTGTTGTGCGTTTGGGCGATAGCCAGTCTATTGAGCCTCTCGGAGGACATGCCTGGTTGTTCGCTCTAGCGCCGTTTATCGCCATTCCGCTGTTTATTCGTTTTGGCATGTACCGCGCTGTTATGCGCTATTTTGGCAACGATGCGCTACTGGCTATTGGCAAGGCTGTCACACTTTCGGCGTTATTACTGGCGTTGGCTGTTTATTCGTATCCGGCGGCGCCCAAGCTTATCCCACGTTCAATGGTTTTCAACTACTGGTGGTTGAGTCTGGTATTGGTCGGTGGGTTGCGCTTGATGATGCGCCAGTATTTTATGGGGGATTGGTTCTCTGCCGACCAGCCAACTAGGCTACAAGGCCGTGAAAGCGTTTTGCCCAAAGTCGCCATATATGGTGCAGGTGCGGCGGGCAACCAGTTGGTTGCTGCGCTTAGGTTGGGACGCGCTATGCGCCCGGTAGCATTTATTGATGATGACCCAGGCATCGCCAATCGCACCATCGCAGGATTGCGCGTGTACACCCCTAAACACATCTCGCAAATGATCGATGAGACCGGCGCTGATGAGATTCTCTTGGCGATGCCTTCGACTTCGCGTGGGCGCCGTCGGCAGATACTTGAAACACTGGAAGCATTTCCCCTGCACGTTCGCAGTATCCCTGGGTTTATGGATTTGGCCAGTGGGCGCGTCAAGGTTGAGGATGTTCAAGAAGTCGACATTGCCGATCTACTTGGCCGTGATGCCGTACCACCGCAGCAAGCGTTGTTTGAGCGCTGTATCCGTAATCAGGTGGTAATGGTTACCGGGGCTGGAGGCTCCATTGGTTCTGAGCTTTGTCGGCAGATTCTACTGAATGGGCCTGCAACCCTTCTGCTGTTCGAACACAGCGAATTCAATCTGTACAGCATTCACAGTGAGCTGGAGGCGAGGGTCAAACGTGAGTCTTTGCCACTTCGTCTGGTACCGATTCTGGGCTCGATTCGTAACGCCCCGCGGTTGGCTGATGTGATGTGCACCTGGAAGGTCAATACGGTTTACCACGCAGCGGCTTACAAGCATGTACCGATGGTGGAGCACAATATTGCCGAGGGTGTGTTGAACAATCTGATGGGGACGCTCAATACTGCGCAAGCCGCGGTCAAGGCCGGTGTAACCAACTTCGTATTGATTTCCACTGATAAGGCGGTGCGGCCGACTAACGTAATGGGCAGCACCAAGCGGTTGGCTGAGATGGTGCTGCAGGCACTCAGCCGCGAATCTGCGCCTGTGTTGTTCGCTGATGATGAGGCCGTGCATCAGCTCAATAAGACGCGCTTTACCATGGTGCGCTTCGGTAACGTTTTAGGCTCGTCTGGTTCGGTTATCCCGCTATTTCATGAGCAGATCCGCAAGGGTGGGCCGGTCACGGTTACCCACCCGAATATCACGCGTTACTTTATGACCATCCCTGAGGCAGCGCAGTTAGTAATTCAAGCGGGGTCCATGGGCGAGGGCGGTGATGTGTTCGTTCTGGATATGGGCGAGCCGGTGAAAATTGCTGTACTGGCCGAGAAGATGATCCACCTTAGTGGGTTGAGTGTGCGCTCGGATAAAACTCCGCACGGTGATATTGCGATTGAGTTCACCGGCCTGCGCCCAGGCGAGAAGCTCTACGAAGAGTTGCTGATTGGCGATAACGTCAGCCCAACCGAACACCCGATGATCATGCGTGCCAATGAGGAGCACCTGCCCTGGGAGTTATTCAAAGAGCGTCTGAGCGAGTTGCTGGTCGCAGTTGAGTGCGACGATTATGAGCGAGTGCGGCAGTTGCTGCGGGAAACGGTCAATGGCTACAAACCTGAGGGTGAGATTGTTGACTGGATTCATGTTACGCGTCGTGTTGAACCCTAGTTCGGCTTGTTCGGTGGTGAGAGTGGAAGTTATTTGACAACTGGATGACAGCAGCTAGTTTTCAGAGCGTGGAGAAGGAAGTCCCACGCTCTGAAAAACTAACGAAGGGATTCTCGTATGCTAAAAGCCAAACTGTCGTCTCTGCTGTTCGCTGTTCTTGCTTCAATGTCCCTGGCGGTTTCCGCCGCTGAAACTCAGACCCAGCCAGCGCCCGTTATTGAGTCAGCTGAAGTGGCTCCGGTCGGTAAAATCAATCTCAATACTGCTGATGCCGCCACCCTGCAACGTGAGTTGTTGGGGATTGGTGAAGTCAAGGCGCAGGCAATTGTGGCTTATCGTGATGAGCACGGCGATTTCGCTTCGGTGGATGAGTTACTGGAAGTTAAGGGTATTGGCGAAGCAACGCTGGAGAAGAATCGCGACAAGTTGAGCATTAACTAACGCGTTCCGTTGTTTTAATTAAGGCCGGTTATTAACCGGCCTTTTTGCTTTCTGGTGATCATGTTTTTAATACGCTTGCGTGTTAGTGACTGCAATAGGGGCGAGGATTAACAGCGAGGCGTTCTATGTTCTGGTTGGCGATGGCGGCAGATACAGTGGTGGTCGTGCATTTGCTGTTTATTCTGTTCGCGGTGCTGGGCGGGTTGCTGGTGTGGCGGTGGCGCGGGTTGGTCTGGTTGCATGTGCCGGCGGCCTTGTGGGGTGTGTTGGTGGAGTTGATGCGTTGGCCATGCCCCCTGACGCCGCTGGAGCACAGCTTGCGTTTGGCTGCGGGGCAGGCGGGGTACAGAGGTGGTTTCGTCGAGCACTATATGCTGCCGATTATCTATCCAGGTGGGTTGACGCCGCAGATTCAGATTGGCTTGGGGGTGTTTGTTCTGCTGCTCAATGCGCTGATTTATGGCGTGATGTTTTGGCAGCGCTGGCGGCGGCCGTGAGTTGAGCTTAGGCCGCCTTATTCAGATGGATGATGGTATGCGGGCAAGATAATTTCCCCGGCTACACTGGCCCCATCAATCACAGCATCACAAGGCAGCTTTCCTATGCAAAATCGCATGATGATCACCGGCGCGGGGTCGGGTTTGGGGCGTGAGATTGCCCTGCGTTGGGCGCGTGAGGGCTGGCAGTTGGCTCTATCGGATGTCAATGAGCCGGGCCTGGTGGAAACCCTGCAGATGGTGCGCGAGGCGGGTGGCGATGGTTTCACGCAGCGCTGCGATGTGCGTGATTACAGCCAGCTGACGGCGTTTGCCCAGGCCTGCGAGGAGAAGCTCGGCGGCATCGATGTGATCGTTAACAACGCCGGTGTGGCCTCTGGCGGGTTCTTCAGCGAGTTGTCGCTTGAGGATTGGGATTGGCAGATCGCGATCAACCTGATGGGCGTGGTCAAGGGTTGCAAGGCCTTCCTGCCGTTGCTGGAAAAGAGCAAAGGCAAAATCGTCAATATCGCCTCCATGGCGGCCTTGATGCAGGGCCCGGCGATGAGTAACTACAACGTGGCCAAGGCCGGCGTTGTGGCGCTGTCGGAAAGCCTGCTGATCGAATTGAAGCTGCATGAAGTCAGCGTGCATGTGGTGTGTCCATCGTTCTTCCAGACCAACCTGCTGGACTCCTTCCGCGGCCCGACCCCGGCGATGAAGGCTCAGGTCGGCAAGCTGCTGGAAAGCTCGCCGATCAGCGCGGCGGATATTGCCGACTACATCTACCAAGAGATCGGCAAAGGCGAATTTATGATTCTGCCCCATGAGCAGGGCCGCATGGCCTGGGCGCTGAAGCAGAAAAACCCGCAGTTGCTTTACAGCGAAATGACCAGCATGGCCGACAAGATGCGTGCGCCACGCGCCAAGTGACAGGGCGTAGGTGATGTGGGTTAGTTGATTTAAAGGTCAACTTAATCGGCGTTCGGGGTTGTCTGCGATGAGCTTGCGCTCTAAGGTTTGCGGTCATGTCGGCATGGCCGCGAAACTGATGGATTTACTGTGAAACCTTTCCCTCGGGCCATGCTGTTGCTGGCCCTGATCCTGGCTGCAATCAATTTGCGCCCAGGCATCACGTCCCTGGCGCCGTTGATTGAGCGGATTGCCGAAGAACTGGCCTTGAGCCGTAGCCTGATCAGCCTTACCACTGCCTTGCCCGTGTTGTGCATGGGCTTGCTGGCGCCTTTTGCGCCGCGTTTGGCCGTGCGTCTGGGCTTGGAGCGCACGATCGCCTTGTGCATGGCGGTCATCGCGGTGGCACTGCTGCTGCGCGCGGTGGGGCATGCCAGTGCGATTTTGATTGGCAGTGCGGTGCTGCTGGGCGCAGCCATCGCAGTTGCCGGGCCTTTGCTTTCTGGCTTTATCAAGCGGCACTTTGCCGGGCGCATGGGCAGTGTAGTGGGTTGGTACTCGCTGAGCATGGCGATTGGTGGCGCCGGTGGCGCGGTACTCACCGTGCCGGCCACGCAGTGGCTGGGCAATGACTGGACCCACGGTCTGGCCATCTGGGCATTACCGGCGTTAGTCGGGTTAGTGCTCTGGCTGTGCTTGCCCAATCGTGCTGAAGCTGAGAGTGAAGAGGGGGGTATGGGCTTGCCCTGGCGGCAACCGCGTGCCTGGTTGATCAGCGCGTTCTTTGCCATTCAGGCCGGCTTGTTCTATGCCCTCGCTACCTGGGCTGTGGCGCGTTACCACGAAGCTGGCTTGAGCCTGATGCACAGTAATAGCCTGTTCAGTGTGTCGATGCTGATGGGGTTACCCAGCTCATTTCTGCTGCCCTGGTTGGCGCAACGTTTCAAGAACCGCTACCTGTTGTTGGTGGGTTGCGGGCTGTTGTCGTCGATCAGCCTGGCGATGATCACCTTCCAGCCTTCCGTGCTGCCTGAGTTGTGGGCGGTGACCATTGGCTTTGGCCTGGGCGGCTCTTTTGCCTTGTCGCTGGTACTGCCATTGTACGAAGCGGGCTCGCCGCTGGCGGTCAGCCGGTGGACGGCGATGATGCTGTGCATGGGCTACAGCATCGGTTGCCTCACGCCCGTACTGACGGGGTTGGCGCGCGATCTGGCAGGCAACTATCAGTTGCCGTTTATGGTACTCACCGGACTTGCGGCGCTGATGACGCTGCTGGCCTGGATGATGCGCCGTGGACCGAAGCGCAGCCATAAATGACGCCGTTCAGGTGTCGCTACGGCGATCCACTGACGCTTATTTGGCAGCAGTTCCTTCCTTGCTCAGGACGGCTGTGATAGAAGGCAGCCTTGATTTGCTGGAGTGCCTGCGTGGAGTCCGAATCCATCGTTTATGGTTGCATCCGTGACTGGCCATCGGACAGTCCGGCGGAAAGCCGTCTGCGTCGTGAAATCAATCGGCAAGTGCTCGATGAACTACCGGCAGGCGATGCCTGGAGTTTTCTTGGGCGGGAGATGTTTGCCTGTTGCGAGCAGCCGGGCGACGGCCTGTACCAGACGCAGGTGATTCACTTCGGCGCCAGCTACCGCACGGTGGAGTATGAGTGGAGCCTGTGGATCAAGCAGTTCGAGGCGTTGCTCAAACGCCTGTACTGGGCCAGTGCGGTGGTGCACCTGGAAACCGAACTGAACGGCACCCATACCTTTCGCTGGGAGTCGGATAGCGGGTTTCACAGCCCGCAGGAAGGCGAGTTGCGCGTGCGTTGCGCGTGGGAGCGCGAGGGCGGGTTACGCGGTTAACCGCCTTTAACCGTCCAGATCTTCAAGCGCATCCAGCCATTCTTTCGGCACATCGCGCTTCAGCGCCAGCTGACATTGCTGGCTTTCCGCATCAAACACAATCACTGCCTGCCCTTTGCTTAGCGCGTGACGTACCCGTTCGATACGCGTATCCAGCGGTGTTTCGTCGCCGTTGTCGGTGCCGTCGCGGGTGACGAAATCTTCGATCAGGCGGGTCAGGGTGTCAGCTTCGAGCAGGTGATAGGGGATCAGCACGGTAAGGCCTCCAGAGCGCAGCGCGGATGCTAACGTGCGTGGCTTTGTCTGGCCATGGTTGCTGTGTAGTTACTGGGCCGATGGTTCTGCTGGTTGTAGATAGATTTCCAGGGTGCTGTAGAGCTTGGCGCTGTCCAAGGGCTTGCCGAGGAAGTCATTCATGCCGGACTCGACCCCGTGCTGGCGGTGCTCGTCGAGGATGTGGGCGGTCAGGGCGATGATCGGTACGGCTGGCAGGTTGTGCTGGCGTTCCAGGCGGCGGATCTGCCGAGTGGCTTCGAAGCCATCCATCTCCGGCATTTCGCAGTCCATCAGGATCAGTTGCGTGGCGCTCGGGTCGCGCTGGTATTCGTTGAGGGCGGCCAGGCCGTTGGTCACCAGGCGCACGTTGTAGCCACGCTTTTTCAGAAAGCCCTGGACGACCAGCTGATTCACCGGGTTGTCTTCAGCCACCAGGATGCAGGGCGTGCTGCCGGTGTCGGTATGGGGTTTGGGTTGTGCTTTGATTTCCACGATACGCGGTTCTTCGTACAGTTCGAGTAGGGCGCTGCGCAAAGCGTTGATCGCCAGCGGCTGGGGGAGGCCGAGCAGGCGCAGGCCGGCGGAGTTGGGCAGTTGTTGGCATTGTTCCGGTGCGCAGAGCAGTAGCACGCGTTGCCCGGGTTGCAGCAGCGGGCGCAGCGAATCCAGCCAGTGCTGAATGCTGCCCGGCCAGGGTGCCATGAGGACCAGCAGCGGTGGGGCGGCAAAATCTTCCAGATAATTGAGCAGGGTTTCCGGATTCTGGCAGCGTTCGGTGCGCATGCCCCAGCGCCCGAGCAGGCGGCTTAGGGCATCCAGGCCGAGGCCGTCGAGGGAGGTGAGCAGCGCGGTGCGCCCCTTGAGCAACTCGTGCAGCGGGTCGACGGGTAGCGGTTCGTCAGCCTGTGGAATATCGAAAGCGAAGCGCGTGCCTTGCCCCGGCGTGCTTTGCACTTCGATACGGCCGCCCATCATTTCCACCAGCTCCTTGCTGATCGCCAGGCCCAGGCCGCTGCCACCGTAACGGCGCGTGGTGCTGGAGTCGCCCTGGGCGAATGATTCGAATAGCTGGGTCAGGGCCTGGTCGCTGATGCCGATTCCGCTGTCGCTGATGGCGAACACCAGATGCGGTTTGCCCTGAGAGTCATTGCGCCGGCAGACATTCAGCGCCACGTGGCCTTCTGCGGTGAATTTCAGGGCGTTGCTGAGCAGGTTCATCAGCACCTGCTTAAGCCGCGTCGGGTCGCCCTGGGCGCGGCGTGGTACGCCGCTTTCCAGGCTGACGTAGAGGCGCAGGCGCTTGTCCAGGGCTTGCCCAGTGAATAGGCTGAGGGTGTCGGAAATCAGCTCTTCCAGATCGAATTCGATATGTTCCAGGCTGAGCTTGCCGGACTCGATGCGCGCGTAATCGAGGATGTCGTTGATCACCGCCATCAGCGAGCTGCCGGAGCTGGAAATGGTGTCGACATAGAAGCGCTGGCTGCGATCTAGCGGGGTTTCCTTGAGCAGCTGCAGCATGCCCAGCACGCCGTTGAGCGGAGTGCGGATTTCGTGGCTCATCTTGGCCAGAAAGCGGCTCTTGGCTAGGTTTTCGATTTCCGCCTGCTCGGCGGCGCGGCGCGACTGGAAGCCTTCTTCCTTGAGCAGGTTGATGCGGTCGGCCAGGCCGATGGACAGGGTAATCAGCTCGATGGTTACGCCGATCTTCACGGCCGTGGCGCCGAATACCCCAAAGACTTCCACGCCCAGCGAACCGGTGGTGGCCTGGATAAAGGCGAACAGCAGGATGGCCCAGGCCAGGGTGTAGTAGGAGCCGTAACGTACGCCGCGGCGCCAGATATACAGACCGGTGAGCAGCAGGGTCAGCGAGACCAGCGAAACGGTGACGCTGGCGAGGATATTCCAGGCGTTGAAGCCAATCAGCGGCACCGACAGCAGGCAGCCAGCGCAGGCCAGCATCAGCAAACGCAGGCCGGTGTCCAAGCGTGGGAAGTACTGCGGTGCATGGAGGAAGTGGCGGCTGAACTGAATGGCCGTCAGGCAGTGCAGGTACATCAGGATGTAGATGCTCACCGACTGGAACGCCACATGCTCGGGCAGCAGTTTGAACAGCATGCCGTCGAAACAGGCGGCTAGCAGGCCGACGTTGAGGTTGTAGGCCAGGTACCAGAGGTAGGCGGATTCACGCAGTGAAATAAACAGGAACAGGTTGTAGCAGAACATCGCAAACAGCACGCCGTAGAACGCGCCATTGAAACCCATGAGGTTTTCCTGGGCGGCGGCGCTGGCCTGGTAGGTGCTGAAGAACAGCGGCATAAAGATCGTGCTGGTGGTTTCTACCCTTACTAGCAGGGTGCTGTCACCGGGCGTCAGCTCCAGTGGAAACCAGAAGTTACGCACCTGCACCGGGCGCTGGGAGAAGGCATAGCGGTCGCCGCTTTCCTGCATCCGCCACTGGCCATCGGCGCCGGACAGAAACACCTGCAGATGGTCGAGCAGTGGGTAGTTGACCTCCAGGTAGCCAGCCAGGTTCTGCGCCAGGCTGTTGTTCAGGCGTACCTTGAACCACCAGACCGAATCATTCTTGCCGAGGTTGGCGTGCTCGCCTTTAACGGGGGTAAAGCGCTCGTCGGCCAGGGCGCCGACCTGTTCGACGCTCAGCTCACCTTGCGCGTCCTCCAGGTAGGCCATGGACGGGCCGAGTGGCAGGCGCAGATCGGCGTTGTTCAGCGTTGCAGGTTGCAGCGCCCACGCCGATCCACACAGCCAGAACAGCACCACAGCCAGCCATATCCGAGGCATTTACCGACCTCAATATTATTATTTGAGGCCTGATCCGGCCCCGCGTCATGCCGTCACTTTGCCCGGATGCGCGCAGCCCTTCAAGCGTCCTGATCGCGGGGGCGCAACAGGCTATCGACAGTCGGGACGCGGGTGTCACTTTCCATCTGTGCATCGTGCTCCAGTTGGTGGCTGAAGCGCTCTAGCGAGCCCTGTGCAGGCTGAGCGTCGCTGGAGAATACCGGTGGGCTGAGCACGTAGGCGGCAAGCAGGCGACTCAGGGCTTTGAGGCTGTCGATGTGCGTGCGTTCATAGCCATGAGTGGCGTCGCAGCCGAACGCCAGCAGGGCCGTGCGAATATCGTGGCCGGCGGTGACTGCCGATTGCGCATCGCTGTGATAATAGCGGAACAGGTCGCGGCGCGCCGGGATTTCATGTTCGCTGGCCAGGCGCAGCAGCTGGCGTGACAGGTGATAGTCGTAAGGCCCGCCTGAGTCCTGCATGGCCACGCTGACGGTGTGTTCGCTGGACTGCTGGCCCGGCGCAACCGGGGCGATGTCGATGCCGACAAATTCGCTGACATCCCAGGGCAGGGCTGCTGCCGCACCAGAACCGACTTCCTCGGTGATGGTAAACAGCGGGTGGCAGTCGATCTCCGGTTCCAGGCCGCTCTCTTTGATGGCTTTGAGTGCGGTTAGCAGCGCCGCGACGCCGGCTTTGTCATCCAGGTGACGCGCGCTGATATGCCCACTCTCGGTAAATTCCGGCAGCGGATCGAAGGCGACAAAATCGCCCACCGAGATGCCCAGTGATTCGCAGTCAGCGCGGGTGCTGCAGTAAGCATCCAGGCGCAGTTCGACGTGGTCCCAGCTGATCGGCAATTGGTCCACGGCGGTATTGAAGGCGTGCCCCGAGGCCATCAGCGGCAGTACGCTGCCACGAATCACGCCCTGGTCGGTAAACACGCTGACACGGCTGCCTTCGGCGAAACGGCTCGACCAGCAACCGACGGCGGCCAGGCCCAGGCGACCGTTGTCCTGCAGTTCGCGGACGATCGCGCCAATGGTGTCCAGGTGCGCCGAAACCGCCCGGTCCGGGCTGCTCTGTTTGCCTTTGAGGGTGCCGCGTATGGTGCCGCGCCGGGTCATCTCGAAGGGGATGCCGATCTCCTCCAGACGCTCGGCGACGTAGCGCACGATGGTGTCGGTAAAACCGGTGGGGCTGGGAATGGCGAGCATTTCCAGCAGCACTTTCTGCAGATAGACGAGGTCGGGTTCGGGGAGTTGCTGCATGGAGTCTCCTCTACGGCGATTGCCCCCTCGGCCGGAACCGGAGGGGCTGGGAAGGGATTAGCTGGGTGTCTGGCTTAAGGGGAACAGCAGGTCGATAAAGCGCTCGGCCGTGGGTTGCGGCTGGTGGTTGGCCAGGCCAGCGCGTTCGTTGGCTTCGATAAACACGTACTCGGGCTGATCGGCGGCGGGCACCAACAGGTCGAGGCCGACCACCGGAATATCCAGGGCGCGGGCGGCTTTTACTGCAGCATCAGCCAGCACCGGGTGGAGGATATCGGTTACGTCCTCCAGGCTGCCGCCGGTGTGCAGGTTGGCGGTTTTGCGCACGGCCAGGCGCTGGCCGGCGGGTAGCACGCTGCTGTAGTCAACGCCGGCGGCATGCAGGGTGCGCAGGGTTTCAGCGTCTTTGGGGATGCGGCTTTCACCTTCGGTGGCGGCTTGCCGGCGGCGGCTCTGCGCGTCGATCAGCTCGCCGATGCTGTGCTGGCCATCACCGATCACTTCCGCCGGGCGGCGAATGGCGGCGGCGACCACGGCAAAGCCGATCACCAGAATGCGCAGATCAAAGCCTGGGTGAAAGCTTTCCAGCAACACGCGGCTGTCAAAGGTGCTGGCGCGCTCGATGGCGTCCTGCACATCCAGCGGCGTGCGCAAATCCACCGCCACGCCTTGGCCTTGTTCGCCATCCACTGGCTTGACCACCAGGCTGCCGTGCTCGGCGAGAAACGCCGCGTTGTCCTCGGCGCTGCCGGCCAGGCGCTGGGCCGGCAGGTGCAAACCGGCGCGGGCCAGGGCGCGGTGGGTCAGGCGCTTGTCCTGGCACAGGGTCATACTCACCGCGCTGGTCAGGTCGCTCAGTGATTCCCGGCAGCGGATGCGTCGGCCGCCATGGCTCAGGGTGAACAGCCCGGCGTCGGCGTCGTCGACCTGCACCTCAATGCCGCGGCGCAGTGCTTCATCAACGATGATCCGCGCGTAGGGGTTCATCGGCGTATGTGGGCCGGGGCCGATAAACAGCGCTTCGTTGATGCCGTTCTTGCGCTTGATGCTGAACGTCTGCAGCTCGCGAAAGCCCAACTTGGCGTACAGGCCCTTGGCCTGTTCGTTGTCGTGCAGCACGGACAGGTCCAGGTAGCTCAAGCCGCGGCTCATAAAGTGCTCGATCAGATGGCGTACCAGCACCTCGCCGACCCCAGGTCGGCTGCAGCGCGGGTCGACTGCCAGGCACCACAGGCTGCTGCCGTGGTCTGGGTCCTGATAGGCCTTGTGGTGGTTAAGGCCCATCACGCTGCCGATTATGGTGCCACTGTCTTCATCTTCGGCCAGCCAGTACACCGGCCCGCCCAGGTGGCGCGGGGTGAGTTTGTCGGGCTCGATCGGCAGCATGCCGCGTAGCTGATATAGGGCGTTGATCGCCTGCCAGTCCTCGGCATTTTGCGCGCGGCGTACGCGGTAGCCGCGAAAACCCCGGCGCGCGGGGCGGTAGTCGGTAAACCACAGGCGTAGCGTATCGGAAGGGTCAAGAAACAGCTGCTGCGGCGCTTGTGCCAGCACCTGGTGCGGTGCAGCGACATACAGGGCGATATCACGCTCGCCGGGTTGCTCGGTCAGCAGATCACTGGCCAGTGCGGCAGCATCCGGGTAGGTGTGGCCGATCAGCAGGCGGCCCCAGCCGCAATGCACAGCCTGCGGTTGACTGGGCGGCGCCGCATGATCTTCGGCCAGGCGCGCCTGCAGGCGCTCGTAGGAAGGCGCTTGACCGCGCAGCAGGCGTTGATTAAAGGCAGTGGCACGCATTGAAGGGGTTCCTTTGCCGTGAGCAGGTGACGGATGCTGCGGTGGCGGGTGTGTACCCCGCCACCGCAGCGCTCTACAGGCCGTGTTCGTTCAACCAGAGATTCAGCGCGGCCAACTGCCACAGCTTGGAGCCGCGCAAAGGCGTCAGCTGACCGTGCGGATCACTCAGCAAACGATCGAGCATGGCCGGGTTGAACAGGCCGCGATCCTGGCTGGGGTCGAGCAGCAGGTCACGCACCCAGTCAAGGGTGGCGCCTTCCAGGTGCTTGAGGCCAGGCACCGGGAAATACCCTTTGGGCCGGTCGATCACCGCGCTGGGGATGACCTGGCGCGCGGCTTCCTTGAGCACATGCTTGCCGCCATCGGGCAGCTTGAAGCGCCCAGGAATACGCGCCGAAAGTTCGGCCAGGCGATAGTCGAGGAACGGTGTGCGCGCCTCCAGGCCCCAGGCCATGGTCATGTTGTCGACCCGTTTGACCGGGTCATCGACCAGCATCACCGTGCTGTCCAGGCGCAGCGCTTTGTCCACGGCAGCCACGGCGCCGGGTTGAGCGAAATGCTCACGGACGAAGTCGCCAGCCATGTCGCCAGTCAGCCAGGCGGGCTGCACGCAGGCGGCGTACTCGTCGTAATCACGGTCGAAGAACGCTGCGCGGTAAGCGCCGAAGGCATCCTCGGCGGCGTCCACCTGCGGATACCAGTGGTAGCCGGCGAACAGCTCATCGGCGCCTTGGCCGCTCTGCACCACTTTGCAGTGCTTGGCCACCTCGCGTGACAGCAGGTAGAAAGCGATGCAGTCGTGACTGACCATCGGCTCGCTCATGGCGCTGAAGGCGGCGGGCAGCTGTTCGAGAATCTCGTGCTCACCGATACGCAGCTGATGGTGGCGGGTGGCGAAGTGCTCGGCAATCAGGTCGGAATACTGGAACTCGTCACCGCGTTCGCCGCCGGCATCCTGAAAGCCGATGGAGAAGGTCGACAGGTTGTCTACCCCGGCTTCACGCAGCAGCCCGACCAGCATGCTCGAGTCCACACCTCCGGACAGCAGCACGCCGACATCCACGGCGGCGCGTTGGCGGATCGACACGGCTTCGCGCATGCCATCCAATACGCGCTCACGCCATTCATCCAGGCCGAAGGCGATTTCCTCGCGCTGCGGGCCGAAGTTCAGGTTCCACCAGGTCTGCTGCTCACAGTTGCCTTGGGCGTCGATACGCATCCAGCTGGCCGGTGCCAGTTTCTCCACCCCAGCCAGCAGGGTGCGCGGTGCAGGCACCACGGCGTGGAAGTTCAGGTAGTGGTTGAGGGCGACGGGGTCGAGGGTTTTGCCGATGTCACCGCCAGCCATCAATGCAGGCAGGCTGGAGGCAAAGCGTAGGCGTTCGTTGGTACGCGACAGGTACAGCGGCTTGACCCCGAGGCGGTCGCGGGCGATGAACAGTTGCTGGCTGTCGCGTTCCCAGATGGCGAAGGCGAACATGCCGTTGAGCTTGGGCAGCAGGTCGGTGCCCCAGGCGTGGTAGCCCTTGAGCAGCACTTCGCTGTCGCCATCGGAGAAGAAGCGATAGCCGAGGGCTTTAAGCTCTTCGCGCAGCTCTGGGTAGTTGTAGATGGCACCGTTGAACACCATCGTCAGGCCCAGTTCGCTGTCGATCATCGGCTGGCCGGAGGCTTCGGCCAGGTCCATGATCTTCAGGCGGCGATGGCCGAGGGCAAGTGGGCCCTGGCTGTGAAAGCCGTGGGCATCGGGGCCGCGGGCGGCCATGTGGTGGGTGATTCGCTCGACTGCAGCCAGGTCGGCCGGTTGTTGATCAAAACGTAATTCTCCAGCGATTGCGCACATAATTCCTTACCGGTATTGCCGTTGGGGAGTGGTTCGGGGCTGCCGAACCTTTTACACCAAAACAAAATAATGCTTTCATGTCAAAGTTTTATATCGAATTAAAAGGCATTTATGGCTGATAAAAAGGTTTCTACTGAAATAGATTTGTCATCTGTTTCGGCTTTCGAACTGCCGCTGTTTCAGGCGTTGCGGCGTTTGCAGCAGGCCGGTGAAGTGCATGCCAAACGCCTCGGCCGCTTTGGTGGGCTGACGCCGATGCAATTGATGATTCTGCAAGTGTTGGCGGGAGAGACGCGCCTGACGGCCAGCGATCTCAGTGGTCGTGTCAGCCTGACGGCTGCGACCCTGTCCGGCATGCTCGACAGGCTGGAGGAAAAGGGCCTGCTGCAACGCCAGCGCGACGATCAGGATCGCCGCCGGCAGTGGCTGCTGCTCAGCGAACAGGGCCGCATGCTGCTGCAACAGGCGCCGAGCCTGCTGCCGCCGGAGTTTGTCGCGCGCTTTGCCGGTTTGCAGGAGTGGGAGCGCCACAGCCTGACCGCCGCGTTGTTACGCGCGGCTCAGCTGTGTGGGGAGATGGAGTAGAGCCGCCGCGTCGGAACGTGCGGCGGTTGGTCGAGCGACTAACGCTGAGCGCTGAGCTTGGGCTGGCGATACAGGTCCAGCAGTACCTGATCGAGAATCGACGAGGCACCCCACGGGCGTGGGTCGTTGAGGATGGCCACCACCGCCCAGCTGTTGCCGTTGCTGTCGCGGCTGAAACCGGCGATGGCGCGTACGTTGTTCAGCGTACCGGTCTTGATCCGCGCCTCTCCGACCAGCGGGGTGCGGTGCAGGCGTTTGCGCATGGTGCCGTCCATCGCCACCAGCGGCAGCGAAGCCATGAACTCGGCGGCATAAGGGCTCTTCCAGGCCGCCTGCAGCAGGGTCGCCATTTCCCGCGCGCTGACCCGCTCGGCACGCGACAACCCGGAGCCATTTTCCATCACCAGGTGCGGCGCAGTGATGCCTTTACGTGCCAGCCAGCTGCGAATCACCCGCTGCGCCGCCTTGCTGTCGTCCCGGTCGGCGGAGTTGCGAAACTGCGCGCCGAGGCTGAGGAACAGCTGCCGAGCCATGGTGTTGTTACTGTACTTGTTGATGTCGCGGATGATCTCGGTCAGGTCCGGCGAATAGGCGCGGGCCAGCAGGCGAGCTTTTTCCGGCACCGGGGCGAGACGGTCCTTGCCCATGATGCTGCCGCCCAGTTCCTGCCAGATGGCGCGGATGGCGCCTGCGGCATAACTCGGGTGATCCAGCAGCGACAGATAAGTCTGCGAGCTGCAGCCTTCGGCCAGCTTGCCGGTGACGATGACCGTGGTGCCGTCGAATTCGGTCACCGGGTTGTAGCGCACATCCGGCCAGCCCGGGCATTTGGCGGCAGGCAGGGCTTTGACGCGGTTGTCGATGCGAATATCGGCAATCGGCGGTTCGGCGGCGATATGCACCTTGCCACCCTCGGTGCGGGCGATAAAACGCAGCGCTTTAAGGTTGACCAGCAGTGAGTCAGGGGCCACCAGGAACGGCTTGTTGGCGTCGCCGCCGTCGTCATTGAAGCTGGGCAGCTGCGGCTGTACGAAGTGGCTACGGTCGAGTACCAGGTCGCCGGTCACCTGCAGCACGCCGTTGGCGCGCAGGTCGCGCATCATCAGCCAGAGCTTTTCCATGTTCAGCTTGGGGTCGCCGCCGCCCTTGAGGTACAGGTTGCCGTTGAGCACGCCGTTCTTCAGTTGGCCATCGGTGAAGAATTCGGTTTTCCACTGGTGGGTCGGGCCGAGCAGCTCAAGCGCTGCGTAGGTGGTGACCAGCTTCATGGTGGAAGCCGGGTTGACGGAAATGTCGGCATTGAAAAAGGTGCTGTTGCCGGGGCCGTTGAGCGGCACGGTGACTACCGACAGCGACTGGCTGCTGATCTTGTTGGCTTTCAGTGATTGCTGAACCTTGTTGGAAATACCGCTCGTGGCGGCTGCCAGTGGCAGACAAACGGGGAATAGCAGGCCGGCGATGGCCAGGTGACGCAGGGTTTTGATCATGGGCGGCTACCCTCCAGCTGAGGGACAAAGGTGACGCGAGGCATGTAAAGAGGTTCCATCGCGGATTGAGAAGATGTTGGCAATTATGCCCCAATACAGGGCCGGCTGAGTGGCAGTAAATGCCATCAGCCGGGCTTTTCTGCGGGCTATTGGCCGACCTGTCGTCTTCGAAACGGGCGCGCAGGCCGCGAAACTGCTAGAGTGCCGCGCGTTATCACTTTTGAGGATTGTTCCATGGCTACTAACCGTTCCCGCCGTCTGCGCAAAAAACTCTGCGTGGATGAATTCCAGGAGCTGGGTTTTGAGCTGAACCTGAACTTCAAGCAAGACCTGGCCGATGAAGCCATCGACAGCTTTCTTGAGCAGTTCCTGCGTGACGCCATGACCGCTAACGGCCTGGGCTATGTCGGCGGCGATGACTTCGGTCTGGTATGCCTGTCCAAGCGTGGCTCGGTCAACGAAGAGCAGCGCGCTGCCGTTGAAGCCTGGCTGAAAGGCCGTGACGAGCTGGTGGATTTCACCGCTAGCCCACTGATCGACGTCTGGTATCCAGACAACTCGATCAATCAGGCCTAAGACCTGTGAGCAGGGCATGCATCGCGCATGCCCTGTTGCTTTTCCTTTCTGTAATTTCTCCTCAGTCGCTCAGGCCCGCCTTGGCCAGCAGCGCAGCGTTATCGACCTGATCAATCTGCTCACGACGTAGAAAGCGTTCGGCGTAGCTGAGGTAGATCTTTTCCCGCACAAACAGCCCGAACAGTTCGGGATCGATGTGCGCGCCTTTGCACATACCCGCCATGATGTTGAGTGATTCGGACAGCAGCTTGCCCTTTTTGTAGGGGCGGTCCACGGCGGTTAGCGCTTCGAAGATATCGGCAATCGCCATCATCCGTGCCGGCAGGCTCATGTCCTCGCGCTTCAGGCGTTTTGGGTAGCCGGTGCCGTCCATCTTTTCATGGTGGCCGCCAGCAATCTCGGCGACGTTGGCCAGGTGCGCGGGGAAGGGCAGGTGGCTGAGCATGCGGATGGTCTGCACCATATGGCCGTTGATGATAAAGCGCTCTTCGTTGGTCAGGGTGCCGCGGCCGATGCTGAGGTTATAGACCTCGCCGCGATTGTGTTTGTAATGCGGCACTTCCAGCTTGAAACCCCAGGGGTTGTCTTCGGCGATCAGCTCGCTTTCGGGGCGCTCGATCAGGTGTTCGGCTTTGTCGCTGAGCAGCGTTTCTTGCACCGGTAACGGCTGCGCCGGGGTGCGCGATTGGCGCAGGTTCTCTTCCCAAGAAACCCCCAGGCGATCATCCAGGGTGCGCGTCCAGGTGCGCGCGGCGATGCTGCGCAGACGCTCCAGATCAGCTTCGGCCATCGCTTCGCCGCCCAGGTTGCAGCGGGCGATAAAGGCGAATTCATCATCCAGAGTGGCGAGCTGTTCATCGCGCACCTGAGCCAGGCTGGCCGCTTCACCGCCCTGGCTGAGGCTTTCCCAGTAACTGATCCAGGCGTCGCGTTTGAGTACCTCGAAACGCATGCGCACTTCATGGATGCGGTCGCAGATGGTTTCCAGCTTGGTGGCCTTGTCCACCACGTACTCGGGCACGGTGACCTTGCCGCAGTCATGCAGCCAGGCGGCGATATGCAGGGCTTCCCATTCTTCGTCTGTGGGTTGGTAGTCGCTGAACGCGGCATCCTCGCTGGCGGCAGCAGCGCGGGCGAGCATCAGGGTGATTTCCGGTACGCGTTGGCAGTGGCCGCCCGTGTAGGGGCTTTTGGCGTCGATGGCGCCAGCAATGAGCTGGATAAAGGCGTCGAGCAGTTTCTTCTGTTGATCGAGCAGGCGCTGGCTCTCGATGCACAGCGCCGCCACGCCGGAGACCGCCTCGACATAGGCAATGCGCTCGGGGCGGAGCATGGCAAGGTCGGCTTCATCACCGGTGTCGCGGTGCAACAGCAGCAGTACGCCGAGGGTCTGGCCCTGGCGGTTATGCAGGCCGGTGCAGACCAGGTGCGCACGCGGGCTGTCGAGGGTGTGCAGCAGGCTCTGGAAGCCTTGCGCATGCTCGAACCCCAGCGCCACGGTGACGCTGGCGCCGCCGGTTGCCGTTTGCGCGAGCCAGCTGGGCAGGGCTGGATCGTTCGGGTCGAAGCTGGGGATGCGATGCTCTTCCAGGTTGTGCTGCAGCTCGTTGATAAACAGGCCATGCGGTTCGAGGCGCCCAGTGCTGCTGTCGCGCAGATAAAGCAGGCCGCCGCTGGCTTCGCTGAGGTCGACGGTTTCGCGCAGCACTCGGCGTAGCAGGGCGTCGAAGCGGGTTTCCGCCGAGAGCGTGGCGGCAATATCGAGAAAGCTGGAGATGGTGTCCTTCATCCGTCCCATCGACACTGCCAGCTGGTCGACTTCCTTGACGAAGGAGCGGCCGCTGGCCGGGTAATCGAAATTGAAACTGCGGATAGCTTCGGCTTCGCCCACCAGCAGGCGCAGCGGTTTGACCAGGATGTTGGAGAGCAGCCAGCCAATCGGGATGCACAGCAGCAGAATGCCCAGAGTCAGTACGGCACCCTGCCAGCGGATGCGGTAGGCATCGGCCAGCAGCTCACTTTCCGGGGCCAGCAGAGCCAGGCGCAGCCCTTGCGGGCCGCCCTCGCTGAGCTGGCTGTAGGATATTTGCCAGCGCTGCTTGTTAAGGCGCACCGCGCCTTGACGATCCTTATCGAGGCCGAGGCTGAGAAAGTCGGCGAGTACCGGGCTGAGATCCTTGACCTGCGCCAGTTGTAGCGTTTCCCCGGGGATAATCAGCCGTGTGCTATCCGGATAGGCGACCGCGCTGCCATCGGGGCTGTACAGCACCACTTCGGTGGAGGGCGTCAGGCGATGTTGGGCCAGGGTGGCGGAGAGGTCATCGAGGGTCAGGTCGGCGCCCACCACCGTGGTCTCGCTGCTTTTGCGGGCAATGGTGGTGCCGATTTCCTGAGTGGAGAAGAAGGCATAGGGCGCGGTGGTGAAGTGCTTCGGGCTCTGCAGCGCGCTGTTGTACCAGGGACGGCTACGCGGGTCGTAGGTTTCCTTGAGGTTCTGCCGGCGACTGATGGGCTGCAGCTGCGCGTCGAAGAACAGGTATTCGGAATCCAGGCGTTGTTCGCTGATGCGATCGATGCTCCACACCTGATATTCGGCATTTTCGGGGGCAAAGAAAATCTGCCGCAGTTTCTCGCTGCGCAGCGGCCGCACCATAAAGAAACTGCCATCGCCATAACCGACATAGATCGACGCTAGCTTGGGGTTGTCGCGCAGGGCCTGGCTGAAAATCGGCAGCATGATCATGCGCTCATGGCGGTCACGGCCGTTGATCTGCTCGTTACGCGCCAGCAGGTTGATCATGTAGCGAATGGGTTGGTAGGTATTGCGCAGATCCGCTTGAACTTCCTTGCGCATCTGGCTGAACAGCTGGTCGCTGCTACTGAGGATGATGTTGCTGGTCTGCTGGTAGTTGAAGTACCCCAGCACCACTCCAGAGCCCAGCAGCAGCAGGGTGAACAGCACGCTGATATGGATATGGAGCGGAAAACGTCGTTCCTTGGACCTTGCTGTCTGCTGCATCCGCGCATGCCCTTGTATGCCTTGGCTAAGCGCCAAGCATAGTGGAGCGTTGTGCGTTTTGCCGTGGCACGGATGCAGGTTTCTTGCGCTGCAACAGCTCTAGATTGGGCCTGTGTTGTGCTTGATTTTTTGCAGATTGTTTCGATGATCCAGCCAGCGCTCCAGGCCGTATACCAGCAGCGCTACCAGCAAGGCCAGGGCCACGCCAATCAGGCTGTTGAACAGGCGTACCTGGGGCAGCTGCCAGTCATGCGCCAGGCTTTCGGCCAGCAACACAAAGCATACCGTCGTCTGCAGCACAAACAGGCCGTAATGGTTGGCCTGCAGGGCACGGCTAAGGGCGATCAGCGGTAGTAATGTGGCGACCATCAGCGCCGGATTCTGCATGCTGTGGCCGAGCAGAATCAGCAGTGCAGCCGCGCCCAGGCTGGCGAGGATTGATTGCACGGCGCGCACCAGGCTGCCTTGGAAATCCAGCTGCAAGGTGGTGACCACGGTCAGTGTCAGCCAGTAGCCACGGTGCAGCTCTGCCAGGTTGACGATCAGTCCGGAGAGGGCGAATGCCAGGGTGCAGCCCAGTGCATGCAGCCGCCACTTCTGTTGTGGCAGGCGTTTGGCGTGGCGTTTGAGCACCTTGAAGATGCTGATAAAACGCGGCATGTACGGCCACATGCGCAGGCCATGCATGCCACGCAGACCGAAGGCCAGCAGCATCACCCAGAGCCCACCGAGAATAAACAGCATGGCGATGGCGTAGGGGTTGTTCAGTGAGCCCAGGCCTTGCTGGCCTTGGCCCAGGCACAGGCAGATAGCCAGGCCGATACCCAGCTTGCCGGCTTCGCTGCCAAAGCGCTGCAGCCAGGCGAGCAGAAAACCAAACAGGGCGAAAACCAGCAAGCTGGCGTAAGGATGGCTCGCCGACCAGAAGCCCAGTCCAGCGCTGCAGGCCCCCAGGCCGCAGAGCATCAACATGCGCAGCATGCCCAGGCGGTGCAGTGGGTTGGCTTGCGCGGCTTGGAAGGCGCCCGCCGAGGCCCAGAGAAACCCCGGGTGAGCGCTGAACAGCCCGAGCAGCAGCGGCAGCGCACAGCCGAAACCGGCGACCATGGCCGGGCCCCAGGCGGGGGGGCCGGCATGCCAGCTGAAGGTTTGTCGCAGTAGGCTATTCATGGCTTATACCGGGCTTGAACGGCCCGTCATCTCGCGGGCCATTTCAGTAGCGTAGCTGTCAGTCATGCCAGCGATAAAATCGATCATGCGCAGGAATGAGCGGTACAGCGGCCAGCTTGGGTCAGGTGCGTTATTGCCGAGCAGATCGAGGATGCGGCGGTTCTTGAACGACGGTGTGCGCCCGCCATGCTGCTCCAGCGCCGCACCACAGAAGGCGTTGAGCAGGATCTCTAGCGTGGTGTAGGCGCCTATTTCATGCAGGGTCTTGCGCTTGTCCTGAAAGATCTTCTGCCGAGCCATGTCCTTGGCGCTCTGCACGCAACGCTTGGCGGTGCCGTGCATATGCTCGACCAGATCGCCCTGCAAGGTGCCGGCGAGCAGAGCGTCCTGCTGCTCGACGAAGGCATGGGCGGCGGCATTGGTCAGGTGCTCAATGGCTTTGCCGCGCAGGATTGCCAGCTTGCGCCGCTTGGAGTCATCCGGGCCGAGCTGGCGGTAGGTTTCCGGCAGGTCATCGCCGACCAGGTCGAGCAGCAGTGCTTCAACCTCGCTGTAATCGAGCAGCTCCATCTCCAGACCGTCTTCCAAGTCAATCAGACCGTAGCAGATGTCATCTGCCGCCTCCATCAGATAGACCAGTGGATGACGCGCCCAGCGCTGTTCTTCCAGTTGCGGCAGGCCGAGTTTACTGGCGATCTGCTCAAGCAGCGGCAACTCGCTCTGGTAGCAGCCGAACTTGTGTTTCTTGTAGCCCAGGGCTTCGGCATGATGTGCGGTCCAGGGGTATTTCAGGTAGGTGCCAAGGGTGGCGTAAGTCAGCCGGGTGCCACCGTCGAACTGGTGGTACTCCAGTTGGGTCAGTACGCGAAAGCCCTGGGCATTACCCTCGAAACTGAGAAAGTCGCCGCGCTCGGCCGCGCTCATCGAGTCCAGCCAACCGCGTCCGGCGGCCTGCTGGAACCAGTGGCGGATGGCGTCTTCGCCAGAGTGGCCGAAAGGTGGATTGCCGATGTCGTGGGCCAGGCAGGCGGACTGCACGACCATGCCCAGGTCGCTCGGCTCGCACCAGTCTGGCAGGGCATCGCGGATCATCTCGCCAACGCGCATGCCCAGCGAGCGGCCCACGCAGCTGACCTCCAGCGAGTGGGTCAGGCGGGTGTGGATATGGTCGTTGCTGGAGACCGGGTGCACCTGGGTCTTGCGGCCCAGGCGGCGGAAGGCGCCGGAGAAGATGATGCGGTCATGGTCTTTGTGGAACGGGGTGCGGCCCAGTTCGGCGACGCTGTGCGTCGGCTTGCCGAGTCGTTCACGGTTGAGCAGGGTTTGCCAATCCAAGGGTTGTCCTCGCCGTTACCTGGCTGTGGCAGCTAGCTTCGGGGTTCTAAGCCGATGATGCAAGGCGTGCGGCCCTATGCAGTCAAAACCCCGCAGCGTCGATATCGATAAGCAGCAGCCGTTTGCCGTTGTCGATGAATTGCCCGGCGGTCAGGCAGTACTGATTAGTGGTGGCATCACGGTAGGTGCTGGAGAGAATCAGCCGGCGTTCCTCCCAGCCCTCCGCCAACAATTGATAGAAGTAGGGGCGCCACGACCAGTTATGCCCGACGTAACGCGCATCGCTGTGCCAGGCATACTCGCGCCATTCCAGGTTAGCGGTCAGCTGGGTACCGTGGCGGTCGCATTGGTAGATGCGCAGCAGCCATGGGTAGGCGTGCGGCTGCGGCAGCTGATCGTGCTGTGAGCCGCTTTCGATCCAGGTCTTGAAGCTGTTCATCAGCTCACCGAGTTGCTGGCGCAGGGTCATCAGTCGTGCGCGTTCGGCGAGTTTTTGCTGCACATAGTGGTCGCGCAGCTGGGCAAAACGCTTGACGAAGGCGCTGCTGCTGAAAAAGGCCTCTTCGGGTTTGGCAAACAGATAACCCTGCACATAACGCGCGCCGCACTCCAGGGCGAAATCCAGCTCGGCCTCGGTCTCCACGCCTTCGGCAATGATCCAGCAGCCGGTTTTTTCCGCCATTTGCGCCAGCGCCTTGACGATCTCGCTGCTAGGCCCGCCACGGGCGGCTTGCTGAAACAGGCGCATGTCCAGTTTGAGGATGTCCGGTTGCAAGGCCAGCACGCGGTCGAGTTGCGAGTAGCCGGCACCGAAGTCGTCGATGGCGATGCGTGCGCCGGCTTCTCGATAGCGTTCCACCACGCCTGGCAGGCGCGAGCTGGCGCCGCCCAGCTCGGTGATTTCAAAGACGATACGTGCTGGGTCGATGCCACTGCGTTGCAGCTGTTTGAGGCTGGGCAAGGCTTGTTCGGGGCGCAGCCGACTGATCCAGCGTGGCGAGATATTCAGGCTGAGAAACCAGTCTTGCGGGGCTTCATGAAAGCGCTTCAGAGCTTGCTCGCGGACTTCGCGGTCGAGGCGGCGCAGGGCCGTGGGCGGGGTTTTCGGGTCACTGAATAATGGGCCTGCCGAGTGCAACTGACCATCAGTGCTGCGCAGGCGCGCCAGTGCTTCGACACCGGCAATACGTCCGGTGGCGGTATCGATAAAAGGTTGAAAAACAGCAAGCGGTTGACCGTTGAACACTGCGCAGTTCCTTAGCCAGGCAGACGCCCCGGTGGGCGGCGTAGCCAGGTGACTAAGCAAGATCGTGGCCAGCTTAATCCCCTGCGTGGGTATCTTTAGTCGTGTCGGCAGATGTATCTGGGCGTCGCGGAGGATTGCGCCGCAGCAGCGGGAAGGCGATCAGGGCGATACGCAACCAGCGTCGCCAGTGGCCTCGGCGGATGCCGACAGTTGCCAGCAGCAGTGCGCCGCCAGCGACCCAAAGTGGTGCGTTGCTGTTGCCCAGTTCTTCACGCCAGTGGTTGCGCCAGTGTTGCGCCTGTCGCAGCGGTTGCAGCATCACCAGGGTTTCGTGGCGCAGTTCCTGACGGTGCATTTGCAGGCGCATGCGTAGCAGGGTTTTGCGCAGTTCGCGGCGCGAGGCCTTGGCGGGTAGCTCGGGCATAGTCATGGCAGCAGTTGCTCACGGTCACGGGCCAGTTCTTCAAGGCTGGCGCTGAAGGGCGCTGGCGCATTGCGTACACGCTGCAACAGCGTGAACAGGGTGCCCAGCAGGCCCAGTGCATAGAAGCCACACAGGGCGCTGACAACCAGCAGACGGTGCGTCTCCCAGAAGGCAATCAGCAGCGCGGCGGACAGGCCGATGATCAGCAGCAGACCGAACAGCAAACTCAGGCTGGTCAGTACCAGCAGGCTTAGGGTGTGGCTCTGCTGCTCTTTAAGCTCTTCGCCAAACAGCGCGATATGGCCCTGCAATAACCCCAGCAAGGCGCTGGCAAATCGCCGTGGCGAACTGCCGCGACTTGGCGGGGTGGACGGTGTTGCATCCATTAAGCTTTCTCTTTAGCGCCGGGTAATCAGCATGCCCAACAGCAGGCCAATGGCGGCAGCAATACCAAGGGTCTGCCATGGGTGAGTCTGCACATAGCCTTCGGTGGCTTCAATAGCCGCTTTGCCGCGTGCGTGCAGGGCGTCTTCGGCGTTGTGCAGGGTACTGCGTGCGCGGCCCAGGCTGCTGCGGATCTGCTCGCGCAGTTCCTCGGCCTGCTCACCGGCAAGGCTGGCGGAATGCTGCAGCAAGCTTTCGGTGTCGCGCACCAGCGCCTGGAATTCGTCGAGTAACTGATCCGAGCTGGACGATACGGGGGTCTTACGAGCCATGGTGTCTCTCCTTATGACGGGGCAGTGTAGGGGGTTCGAGTCCTCTGTGGGGCAGTGGTTCCTTTTTTCTTCGGTGCAGGACGGATGCTGCCGACTGATCGGCTGGTACAGCGCTTGCATTGCGCTGGTGCGCGCCCTTGCAGATGCGCTCCTTTATGGGGCTGCGAGGGTTCTGGCCAGGACGCCGTGGTGCATCAATAACTTATTAATAACTATGGAATAAGTACTTCGAGGCAAGGTTCAGTCGGCACCGGCTTGGTGCTGTACAGCCTGGATCTCGGCAAGCTGGATCATGATAAGTGCCGCTATATGGTGCGTATTTATTGGTTTGTGATCCGCTTTGGTGCTTTTTCCCCGCGACGGAGTTTTCTTCGCAGATGGAAAACATCAACAGTGCTGTGGAAACCCTGATTCACGGCTCCAATACCCTGTTTATTCTGCTCGGCGCCGTGATGGTGCTGGCGATGCACGCCGGCTTTGCCTTTCTTGAAGTGGGTACAGTCAGGCAGAAGAACCAGGTCAACGCCTTGTCGAAGATCATCTCCGACTTTGCCGTGTCGGCCCTGGCCTATTTCTTTGTTGGCTACTGGATTGCCTACGGCGTGACCTTCCTAGAGCCTGCCAGCGTGCTGACGGAAGGCAACGGCTATGCGCTGGTGAAGTTCTTCTTTCTGCTGACTTTTGCGGCGGCCATCCCGGCGATTATTTCCGGTGGCATCGCCGAGCGCGCTAAGTTCGGCCCGCAGCTGTGCGCCACGGTGCTGATCGTGGCCTTTATCTACCCCTTCTTCGAGGGGATGATCTGGAACGGCAACTACGGCGTGCAAGCCTGGCTGGAGGCGCAGTTCGGCGCCACCTTCCATGACTTTGCCGGCTCGGTGGTGGTACACGCGATGGGCGGCTGGCTGGCCTTTGGCGCGGTGATTCTGCTGGGGCGTCGTGATGGGCGTTACCGCGATGGTCGTCTGGTGGCCTTTGCCCCGTCGAATATTCCGTTCCTGGCCCTGGGCTCGTGGATTCTGATCATCGGCTGGTTTGGCTTCAACGTGATGAGCGCGCAGACCCTGGGTAGCCTCAGTGGCCTGGTGGCGGTCAACACCCTGATGGCGATGGTCGGCGGTACGGTGGCGGCTTTGCTTGTTGGCCGTAACGACCCAGGCTTCCTGCACAACGGCCCGCTGGCTGGCCTGGTGGCGGTGTGTGCCGGTTCCGATCTGATGCATCCGGTCGGCGCCCTGGTTACTGGCGCCATTGCCGGTGCGCTGTTCGTCTGGGCGTTTACCGCGACCCAGGTGAAGTGGAAGATCGACGACGTGCTCGGCGTTTGGCCGCTGCACGGTCTGTGCGGCGTGTGGGGCGGTATTGCCTGCGGCATCTTCGGCCAAGAAATGCTGGGTGGCCTGGGCGGTGTAAGCCTGGCCAGCCAGTTTGTCGGCACCGCGCTGGGCGTGGTGGTGGCCTTGATTGGCGGCGTACTGGTTTATGGTGTGCTGAAGGCTACCGTGGGTATTCGCTTGAGCCAGGAGGAGGAGTACTACGGTGCTGACCTCTCGGTGCACAAGATTGGCGCCGTCAGCCAGGATTGATAGCTAGGCGTTAATGCAAAAGGCCCGGACAGTGTCCGGGCCTTTTTTATTGCGGCCGTTTAAATGGTTTACAGCAGCGGCAGGGTGTAGCTGACAATCAGACGGTTTTCATCGAGGTCGCCGATGCTCGCATTGGAGCGCACCATCGCGTTACGCCAGCGCACTGCCAGGTTCTTGAAGGTGCCTTCCTGGATGGTGTAGCTGACATCGAAGTCGCGTTCCCATTCCTTGCCATCGCGGCCGCCGACGCCATCGAAGCCATCACCTGTTACGTAGCGAACGAAGGCATTCAGGCCTGGCACGCCGTAGGTGGCGAAGTTGATGTCATAGCGTGCCTGCCAGGATTTCTCGTCCTTGCGGGTGAAATCGAGAATCTGCAGGTAGTTGACGATGTAGGGGTCGGTCTCGGCGAGGAATGGGAAGGCGTTGTCGCCGCCGACCTTCTGGTAACCCAAGCGGAAGGTGTGTGCGCCAGTGCCTGCCCAGAGATTGACTGACGTCAGGTCGTTGTCCAGCTTGCCGCCGAGTTTGCTGCCGTTGTCCTGTGAATCGAAATAGGCCAGGTTGGCCCCCAGTTTCCAGTCACCGATAGGTTGTACGTGGATCAGGTTGTAGAGCTTCTGGTCGTAGATATCTTCCAGTTCGCCGTACCACAGGCCGACAGTGGTGTTACCGCCGTTGAACTTGTAGTCACCGCCAGCGAAGTTGTAGCGATCGCTTTCCCCGCCAACGTTGGTGGCGGTGATGTCCTGGCTGTCGGTGGAGTTGCGGAAGTTAACCTCGCGCAACTGGCCGCCATTGAGGGTCAGGCCGTCGATTTCCTGCGAGGTGATCATTCCGCCGTTAAACACTTGTGGCAGCAAGCGTGAATCGCCAGAAGCCACGATCGGCAGCTTGGGCATCAGACCGCCGATTTTGCCGACCGTCTTGGACAAGCGCACCTTGGCCGCTGCGGTTGCTTCGGAATACTCTCCCGGCCCCTCATCACCAAAACTGTTCGGCAGCAGGTTGGTGCCGGCACGTTCATCGGATGAGTCAAGTTTCAGACCCAGCCCGGCGTAAGCGTCCAGGCCGAAGCCCACGGTGCCTTCGGTAAAGCCCGATTCGGCCTTGAAGAGAAAGCCCTGGGCCCACTCTTCACGCTTGGACTGGGCGACGCCCGGGTCGCGCAGGTCGCGATTCATGTAGAAATTGCGCAGCTCAAGGCTGGCTTTGCTGTCCTTGATAAACTCTGCCTGGGCCAGCGATGGCAGGGTGAGGCAGGTGCCCAGTGTGGCGAATGCCACAGCGCGAGCGAGGGGAGATTGAGTCATTATTGTTAGCTCCTCGTGTGTGCGGGTCGGCTTGTGGCCGATCTGATACAGCGAGGCGCAATAAAGCATGGGGGCTTAGGCTTGGCTTTTAGACTTTGGTCTGCTCGGGTGTGGTCTGTGTTGGCTTGGCGTGCAGTGGGTGCAGCTGCAATCGCTCTAGCCTGCCTGGCGCGCCGTTGATCGGTTTATCCGCAATCAGGCTAAAGTTTCATCCTGCACGGCCGCCAACCAGTCAGATACACCGCCCAGGTACTTTGCCATGAACCCTCTGGCCGCAAATTTATCCTCCGCTTCACGTCCTGCTTCAGCTACTGCGCAGCCGGTTGTGCGTAATGCTGCCGATGCGCAGGCGACACTGGCCAACCGTCTGGCTGAACGCCTCGGGCTGGAGCCAGGTGCGCTGGCCGGCAAGGCCAATGACTACACCCCGGAGAAAGTCGCCGGGCGCATTCTTGGTTTTATCGAGCAGCGCCTGCAAAGCGAGCAAGCTGCGGGTGCCGACCCAAACAAACTCAAGGGCTTGCTTGAGCAGGCGCGCAGCGGCGTGGAAAAGGGTTTTGCCGAAGCGCGCAAGATTCTCGATGGCATGGGCGTGCTGCAAGGCAAGGTGGCGAGCGATATCGACGACACCTACCAGAAAATCCAGGACGGTTTCAGCGACCTGGATAAACGCTTTAATCCGGATGCGGCCCTGGTTGAGGGCTCAACCAATATCGCCGCATACAGCGAGCGGTTTGCCGCGCAAGCGGAAACCTTCGATATGGAAGTGACCACCCGTGATGGTGACCGCCTGCGTATTTCCATCGCCCAGGCTTCGGCCAACTGGTCGCAGAGTGGTGTTGTTGCCAGCAGCAATAGCAACGGCAGCTCGGTGGTTGCCAGTAGCCAATCCGGCAGCCTGCAGATCGGTGCTTGGCAAGTCAGCGTTGAAGGCGAGCTGGATGACGAAGAACGCGCTGCGCTGGAAAAACTTTTCGGCCAGGTGCAGGACCTTTCCAACAAGTTCTATGCCGGCGATCTGTCGGGCGCCTTCGACCGTGCCATGGCGCTGGAAATGGATGGTGAGCAATTGGCGTCCATGTCTCTGCGTCTGACCCAAACCACTGTGCGTCAGGCAACCGATGCCTACAGCGCCGTGGCGCAAGATGGCGGCCAGGCTGCCAGCGCGGTCAACAGCTCGCTGATCGACTACGCCCAAGGCCTGCTCGACGCATTGCGCAGCGCCAATCAGGTAGTTGAAGAAGGCACCGCTAAAACCAGCTTGCTGGATATGCTCAAAGGCGGCTTCTCGCTGGATGAGCGTTTTGACAGCGGTCGCCTGGACAAGGCCGAGCAGCTCAATAGTCGCTTGCTCGATGGCCTGCAGAACCTGCTCAATCCCGCCCTAGACAGCAGCAAGTCCACGGACGCCTGAGGCTGAGGCAGTGCTAAACTGCACCTCCAGTAGTCAGTGGAGGTGCGCAGATGCTCCCGGAATGCCAACTATTCGGTACGCTCGGCTGCCACCTGTGTGAGGTGGCCGAAGCGCTGCTGATGCCTTTTGTCGAGCACGGCCTGCTGGTCGAGCTGGTCGACATCGCTGAGCATGAGCACTGGATTGAGGACTATGGTCTGCGCATTCCGGTGCTGCGTCGCAGCGACACCGGGGCCGAGTTGAACTGGCCATTCGAAGCCGAACAGATTGTCGAATTCCTGCGTAGCGCCTGATGCTCAATGCGCGCGCGGCGATCAATGATTTAGTGAAGGAAGAAGATCAATGAGCATGGTGCTTGGAGACGCCCTGTCGCTGCTGCTGTTCCGTTTGCACAGCGGCCGTTTGTTGGGGATCAACCTGCTCAAGGTTCAGGAAATCATTCCCTGCCCGACGCTGACCAAACTGCCCAGTCGTCATCCCCATGTGCGTGGCGTGGCTACCCTGCGCGGTTCGGCGCTGACGGTGATCGATCTGGCCAAGGCTATCGGCGAGCAGGGTGTGCCGGGCAACAATGATGGTTGCCTGATCGTCACCGAACTCAGTCGCTCGCGTCAGGGCCTGCATGTGCAAAGCGTGGAGCGCATCGTACAGTGCTATACCCGCGATGTCCGTCCGCCGCCGGCAGGTTCCGGCAGCAAAGCCTTTATCACCGGGGTGACGCAGATCGACGGCAAGATTGTGCAGATTCTCGATATTGAAAAAGTGCTGCACGAGCTTGCGCCGATGATTGTCGAGGAGCTGGACGAACAGCTGTTATCAGAGCGCGAACGCGCGCTGCTCAAGGGGCGTCGCGTGCTGGTGGTGGATGACTCGCACGTCGCGCTGCACCAGACCATGATTACCCTGCGCAAGCTGGAACTGGATTGCCAGATGGTGCGCAGCGCTGCTGACGCACTTGAGTTGCTGCAGCGGCAATTCGATGCAGGGGAACCCATCGAGGTGTTGGTCTCGGATATCGAAATGCCGGAAATGGATGGCTACGACCTGGTGCGCACGCTGCGCAAGAAGCCAGATATCGGCCAGATCTATGTGCTGCTGCACACCTCGCTCGACAGCACCATGAACACCGAAAAAGCCAAGGCGGTCGGCGCCAATGATGTGCTGACCAAGTTCTCCACCATAGACCTGAGCAAGGCTCTGGTGCATGCGTTCGAAAGCCTGCAATAGGCTTTGCTGCAGGCATAAAAAAGCCCGCGGTTAAGCGGACTTTTTTATGGGTTCTGGTCGGAGAGACAGGATTCGAACCTGCGACCTTCTCGTCCCGAACGAGACGCGCTACCAAGCTGCGCTACACTCCGAATGGGTCAAGATTCTACTGAGAAAGTTTTACGACACAAGGGCTTAGGTTTTAATTTTTTCTATTGGCCAAACGCTTTGAATGTATCGCTCAGAGCCCAGGCGCTGGGCAAAAAGTACCTGATAGCGCCCGGGTCATTTTCTTACAGCTCTTTGACGGTACGCACTTGATCTTTGTTGACCTTGGCGCGTTTGCCATCGAGTTGTTCGAACTCGTAGAAGCCCGAATCTTCGTCAAAATTCGGCTCGTCGATGGTCTGAATTTCGCGGCCATCATTGAGGGTGATTACAGTCGGGGACGCGCAACCAGTCAGCGCGACCAGGCCCAAGGTAAGCAGCAATGCTGGAATAATCCGCTGAGACATGGGTTTCTCCTTGATTGATAGAGGTTTTTACCCTGCTTGTGACGAAATTTTGCCAATCAAGTTCCCTTGTTGGCGTTCATCTGCGTGTCGTCAGCAAATCCGGGGTGTTGAGGTTGGCCAGGCGAGGGTCACCGAGTGGACACTCGACTGTCAATGGATCAAGGCTGCGCAACCAGCGTTGCGGGCTGCGCTCACCGGCTTGCCAGACCTGCTCGAGGTCTGCATGCAGTGCACGGGGAATGACGCTGAACAACGGTTCGAGAAACTCGCCTTGGCGTACTACGACTGCGCGTTTACCGGCCAGGCGCAGTAGTGCTTCTAGCAGTGGCCTGTCGAGTTGTGGCGCATCGCACGGCAATACCAACAGATTTTCCTGGTGCGCAATTCGCAGGCCGGCGCGTATGCCTGCCAGCGGGCCTTGGAAATCGCCATTGCCATTGTCAGACGGGGCATCTGTAACCAACCGATCAGCAAAGGGCGCATAGCGCTCGGCGTTGCGGTTGCAGGAGATGATCAGGTCGTCGGTCAAGGGGCGCACCAGCTCGTGCAACCAGGCAATCAGCGGACGGCCTTGCCAGTCGAGAAGGCCCTTGTCGGCACCGCCCATGCGCTGCCCACGGCCGCCGGAAAGCAGCAGAACAGAACAGCGAGGCAGGGTTGCGGAAGCGGGCATGCGCAGTCTCCGAAAGCGGGCCTGTGATATAACGGCGAGCATTATCGCCCATAACTGGAAGCCTGCCATGAACCACAAGGCCGAGGCACATTTCGTGCCCTTGAATATCGCGGTGTTGACCGTCAGTGATACCCGCAGCCTGGAAACCGACACCTCCGGCCAGCTGTTTGTTGACCGCCTGCAGGCGGCCGGCCATCAGCTTGCCGCCCGGGTTTTGCTGAAGGACGATCTGTACAAGATTCGCGCCCAGGTCGCCACCTGGATTGCCGAAGATCAGGTGCAGGTGGTGCTGATTACCGGCGGCACCGGCTTTACCGGCCGCGATAGTACGCCGGAAGCGGTGAGCTGTTTGCTGGACAAGCAGGTCGATGGTTTTGGTGAGCTGTTCCGGCAGATTTCCGTGCCTGATATCGGCACCTCGACTATTCAGTCCCGCGCCCTGGCCGGCCTGGCTAACGGCACCCTGGTGTGCTGCCTGCCGGGTTCGACCAACGCCTGCCGCACCGCCTGGGATGGCATCCTCGGTGAGCAGTTGGATAACCGCCACCGTCCGTGCAATTTCGTTCCGCACCTCAAGTCGGTGGCTGCCTGCGAGAGCCGTGGATGAGCTGCTGTGACAAACCTGGCTTGATGCCCGTTGAGGCGGCGCTGGCACGTTTGCTGGCGCAGGCCGAGGCTTCGGCAATTGTTGAAACCGAGCAGGTCAGCCTGCATGACGCGGCTGGCCGCGTGCTGGCTGAGCCGCTGATTGCCAAACTGGATCTGCCGCCCTGGGACAACAGCGCCATGGACGGTTACGCCCTGCGCCTGGCTGACTGGACGGGCGAGCCGCTGGTCGTCAGCCAACGCATCCAGGCCGGCAGTGCGCCGCAGCCGTTACAACCTGGCACCTGCGCGCGGATCTTTACCGGCGCGCCGCTACCAGCCGGTGCTGATAGCGTGGAAATGCAGGAAAACGCTGTGCTCGGCGAAGACGGCCGCGTCGCCTTTAGCGAGCCGTTGAAACTCGGGCAGAACGTGCGCGCTCAGGGTCAGGAAACCCGTGTTGGTGATGGCGTTCTACCCGCCGGTACGCGTCTGGGGCCGATCGAGCTGGGACTGGCTGCGTCCTTGGGAAGCGCTGAATTGACTGTGCGCCGCCGGCCGCGAGTAGCCGTGTTGTCCACCGGCGATGAGCTGGTAGAGCCGGGTCAGCCGCTGGGGCCAGGGCAGATCTACAACAGCAATCGCCGCCTGCTGATCGCTTGGCTGCAGCGTCTGGGCTGCGAGGTGGTGGACGGCGGTATCTTGGTTGATGACCTGGAAAAGACGCGTTCGGCGCTGGCCGCGCTGAGTGATGTTGACCTGATTCTGTCCACCGGCGGCGTGTCGGTGGGCGAGGCGGATTTCCTCGGTATAGCGTTACGCGAAGAGGGCGAACTGGCACTGTGGAAACTGGCGATCAAACCGGGCAAACCGCTGACCTGCGGGCAGTTTCGCGGCGTGCCGGTGATCGGCCTACCGGGCAATCCGGCCTCGACTCTGGTGACCTTTGGTCTGCTGGCGCGGCCTTATCTGTTGCGCCGTCTGGGCGTGCAGCGGGTCGAGCCATTGGGCTTTCCGATGCCGGCGGGCTTCACCTGGAGCAAACCGGGCAATCGTCGCGAATACCTGCGCGCGCGTATCGAAAATGGCCGGGTAGTGCCTTACCCGAACCAGAGCTCCGGGGTGCTACGCAGCGCGGCTTGGGCCGAGGGATTTGCCGAAGTGCTGGAAGGCACCACCCTGGCCGAGGGCGATAGTCTGCGGTTTATTCCGCTCAGCGAGATCCTCGGGTAGGTCAGCGTAGTTGCTGCCTCCTTGTGGTGGATGGCGCTTTACCCATCCACCAAGGTTGTCAGCTATTGCGCCGGCTCTCGCGAAATTCCCCCGGCGTCTGTCCCGTCCAGGTCTTGAAGCTGCGATGGAATGAGCGGGATTCGGTAAAGCCCAGATAGCTAGCGATATCCTGAATCGCCAGGTCGCTGCGCAGCAGGTAATGCTCGGCCAGTTCCTGGCGCAGTTCATCGAGAATCTGCTGGTAGCTGGTGTCAGCCAGTTGCAGGTGTCGCTGCAGGGTGCGCACCGTCATATTGAACTTCTCCGCAACGCGTTCCTTGCGTGGCAGCCCATCCTTGAGCAGCAGGCGCAGGGCGTTCTTTACCCGTTGCGGCAGCGGCTCGTTGTCGTCCAGTCCAGCCATCAGGGTCAGGGCGTGCTCTTCCAGGGTGCGCAACAAGTTGGCGTCGGCCTGGCGCAGCGGCACAGCAAGGTATTCCAGCGGCACGAGCAGCGCATTGCAGCTTTGTTCGAAGCGGATCGGGCAGCCGAAGATCGCCTGGTATTCGGCAATATCGACGCCCTCTGGCAGGGCGTGCTCGAACCACACCTCCCGCGGCGAACTGTCGGAGTCGGAGATCCAGCGCGCATAGAGCAGCCAGGAGGCCAGCACGTTTTCCACCATATGCCGGCGGATCGGCTCAGCCTGATGGCGACAGGTCCAGATCAAACGGACGTGGTCGGCGCCGGCCTCGACCCGGCTGACACCCATATCCCCCACCAGTTTCTCGTAAGGCACGATGCGGCTCATGGCCTCACCGAGGGTGGCGCAGTTCATGGTGATATAGCCCAGCACGCTCCACGAACCCGGCTGCACAAAGCGCGCGCAGTGCAGGCCAAACAGCGGGTCAGCCGACACCTTGAGCAAGTGATCGAGCAGGCGCTCATGGGTTTCACTGGGGATGCGTTTGCCGTTGTCGGCCAGGTCCTCGGCTTTGATGCCGGCGGCCGCCAAGGCCTGGTCGATATCCAGGCCCAATTGCTCGGCGTGGCGCAGGTACTTGAGCAGGGAAGGGACAGAGGTATAACCGAGGTTTTCCATGATTTTTTCTTATTCTGAGTTCGCAGAGCCTGTTTCGGATCGCGCGAGCTAGAGCGAGACAAGGCAAAAATGGCCGAGGAAGCGGAGTTTACGAGTTGTAAATGAGCTTTCCGAGGCCATTTTTAACGCAGTATCGCCGAAGCGCAGCAGATCCGAGACAGGTTCTTATTCTGAATGTCTTGATTGGCGATATCGCCTGGCTCGATACGACAGTGACGCCTTGAAGCGGCCAGCTAGTATAGGCAGCCATCGAGGGTGACTGAAATATCCGGGAGACACAGATGCGACGTTGGAACGGCTGGGGTGATGAGGCAACAGTGGTGGAGCTGCCGGCCCATGGCGAGGCTTTTCTTGCCGAACTGGTCGGCTCGGGTCAGTTGCTGGCCGATGCCAGCCTGGAGCAGGTGCTGGCGCAGGTGCCGGCCTCGCGTCTGCAGGCCCATCCGTTGATCTGTCTGAATGCCGAGGACCGCGTACGTCACGCCCGTGGCCAGAGTCTGCCGGACTGGCTGGCGATGCGCTCGGGTGATTTCGGTGTGTTTCCCGATGGCGTGGCTTACCCGGAAAGCGCTGCGCAGATTCGCGAGCTGCTGGCCTGGGCCAGCCAGCAGGATCTGATCGTGATTCCCTACGGCGGTGGCACCTCGGTGGCCGGCCATATCAATCCACAGGTCAGCAGCAAGCCAGTGCTGACGTTGTCGCTGGCGCGCATGAGCAAACTGATCGAGATTGATCACGACAGCCTGATCGCCACCTTCGGCCCGGGTGCCAACGGCCCCCAGGTGGAAAGCCAGCTGCGCGCCCAGGGCTATACCCTCGGTCATTTCCCGCAGTCCTGGGAGCTGTCGACCCTCGGCGGTTGGGTCGCCAGTCGTTCCAGCGGCCAGCAGTCGCTGCGCTATGGACGCATCGAGCAGCTCTTTGCCGGCGGCAAGGTCGAGACCTTTGCCGGCACCCTGGAAATTCCGACCTTTCCGGCCTCGGCCGCAGGCCCGGACCTGCGCGAAGTGCTGATGGGCTCGGAAGGGCGCTTCGGCATCATTTCCGAGGTCAAGGTGCGCATCACTCGCCTGGCCGAGCAGGAAAATTTCTATGCAGTGTTCCTGCCCAACTGGCAGCAGGCGCTGAACGCCATTCGCAGTCTGGCCCAGGCGCGAGTGCCGCTGTCGATGCTGCGTCTGTCCAACGCCATTGAGACTAAAACCCAGCTGGCCCTGGCCGGCCATCCGCAGCAAATCGCCTGGTTGGAGAAATACCTGGCGCTGCGCGGCGCGCGCGAGGGCAAGTGCATGCTGACCTTCGGCGTTACCGGCAGCCGCACGCAGAATGCCGCCTCGCTGAAGCAGGCGAAGAAGTTGCTGAAGAGCTTTGGTGGCGTATTTACCGGCACCTTGTTGGGCAAGAAATGGGCAGAAAACCGCTTCCGTTTCCCCTACTTGCGCCACGGCCTGTGGGCCGCTGGCTATGCGGTGGACACCCTGGAAACCGCCACCGACTGGAGCAATGTCGACAACCTGCTGAACAAGGTCGAAACCAGCCTGCGCACGGGCCTGAGTGAAGAGGGCGAGCAGGTGCATGTGTTTACCCACCTGTCTCATGTCTACAACGAAGGTTCGAGCATCTACACCACCTATGTGTTCCGCCCCGGCAATAGCTACGCCGAGGCCATGGCGCGCTGGCAGAAGCTCAAGCACGCCGCCAGCCTGACCATCGCCGAGAACCGCGGCACCATCAGCCATCAACACGGTGTCGGCCGCGATCACGCGCCTTATCTGCCGGTGGAAAAGGGCGAACTGGGCATGGCCACACTCAAGGCATTGGCCGGGCATTTCGACCCTGAGCAGCGTCTGGCCCCTGGCGTGCTGATTCAGGATTGATGATGAACAACTGGAACGCCGCCTGGCGCGAACAGGCGCTGCCCGAACTGGCCGCCCGCGATTGGGACCTGATCGTCGTCGGCGGTGGCATCAGCGGTGCCGGGATTCTGCGTGAAGCGGCGCGGCGCGGCTGGAAATGCCTGCTGCTGGAGCAGCGCGACTTTGCCTGGGGTACGTCCAGCCGCTCTTCAAAAATGGTGCATGGCGGGCTGCGCTATATCGCCAAGGGCCAGTTTGGCCTGACTCGTGATTCGGTGCGCGAGCGCCAGCGCCTGCTGCAGGAAGCGCCGGGCTTGGTCGATCCCTTGAGTTTTATCATGGCCCACTACCAGGGCGGCTTTCCCGGCCCTTGGGTGTTTGGTGGGCTGCTGGCGGTGTATGACGCCCTGGCCGGCAAGCGCAATCACCTGTACTACCCGTTGCAGCAACTGCGTTATCTGGCCCCAGGTCTGAAGGAAGACGGTCTGCTTGGCGGTACGCGCTTTTTCGATGCGGTCACCGATGATGCGCGCCTGGTACAGCGCGTGCTGGGTGAGGCGCGCACCGACGGCGGCGAAGCGCTCAATGGCATGCGCGTGGTCGAGTTACGGCGCGAAGATGGGCAGGTCACCGGCCTGCTTGCCGAAGACAGTGAAAGCGGCCTGCAGTATCGCTTCAAGACCCGCGCGGTGGCGCAGGCCACCGGTGCCTGGGCCGATCAGCTGCGGCAGAAAACCGGGCTGGAGCATATCCGTCCGCTGCGCGGCAGCCACCTGCTGCTGCCGGCTTGGCGCCTTCCCGTGGCCCATGCGTTCAGCTTTATGCACGCGGCGGACAACCGCCCGGTGTTTGTCTTCCCCTGGGAAGGCGCGACGGTCATCGGCACCACCGATTTGGATCACCCAGCGCCATTGGCCGAAGAAGCGCGAATCAGCCCGGATGAAGTGGACTACCTGCTGGCCGCCTGCGCCCAGCAGTTTCCTGCTGCGCAGATTAACGCCGCAGATGTGCTGTCGACCTGGGCCGGGGTGCGCCCGGTGGTCAGCGATGGCACATCGGGGCGCAAACCTTCAGATGAAAAACGCGAGCATGCGCTGTGGATCGAGCCCGGTTGCGTGACCCTGGCCGGCGGCAAGCTGACCACCTTCCGCTTGCTGGCGCTGGAAGTGCTGCAGGCCTGCGCAGCGATGGTCGGGCGCAGTGTGGATGATCAGGGCGCGGCGACCTTTGCCGCCGTACCGCAGCAGCCGATGCCGCAGTTAAGCCCGGCTCAGCAGAAGCGCCTGATTGGCCGTTATGGTCGGGCGCTGCCGCAGGTGCTGGCGCTGGTCGATGAGCTGGGTGTCGAGCAGGTGGTCGGCACGGACACGCTGTGGGCCGAACTGGCCTGGGCGGCCGAGCAGGAGCTGGTGCTGCACCTGGATGACCTGCTACTGCGCCGCACCCGTTTGGGCCTGCTGCTGGAAGGTGGCGCGGCGGCTGAACTGCCGCGTATTCGCGCGTTGTGTCAGGCCCGCCTGGGGTGGGATGACGTGCGCTGGCAAGAGGAAGAACAGGCGTATCGGCAACTTTGGCAGCGTTGCTACAGCCTGCCGGCGAAAGATGGATCACGAGAAAGGACGGCGTCTTGAGCGAGAAAAGTTATCTGCTGGCCATCGACAACGGCACCCAGAGCATTCGCGCGCTGCTGTTCGATCTTCAGGGCAACCTGCTCGGCAAGGGCAAGGTAGAACTTGAGGCTTATTACTCCAAGCAACCCGGCTGGGCCGAGCAGGACCCCGAGTATTACTGGGCCAGCCTCGGTGAGGCTTGTGCGCAGTTGTGGCAGCAGGTGGATATCGACCGCAGCCGGATCAAGGGCGTATCGCTGACCACTCAGCGCGGCAGCCTGATCAATGTCGATCAGCAGGGCCAACCGCTGCGTCCTGCCATGCTCTGGCTCGATCAGCGTCAGGCCAAGGTCGAAGGGCGGATCACCGGACCTTGGGGGTGGCTGTTCAAAATCGCTGGGGTGCAGTCCACGGTTGATCATTTCCGCGCCCAGGCCGAGGTCAACTGGATCGCGCAGAACCAGCCGGACATTTGGGCCAAGACGCACAAGGTGCTGCTGCTTTCGGGGTTTCTTACTCACCGGCTGTGCGGCCAGTTTGTCGACTCGCTGACCAGTTGCGTGGCCTATCTGCCATTCGACTACAAGCGCTTGCAGTGGGCCAAACCCGGCGATTGGAAATGGCAGGCCATGCCGGTGCGTCGCGAGCAGTTGTCGGAATTACGCAAACCGGGCGAGTTGCTTGGCCATATAACGGCGGCGGCCAGCCGGCATACCGGGATTCCCGAAGGCTTGCCGCTGATTGCTGCCGGTGCCGACAAGGCCTGTGAGGTTCTGGGTGCGGGCGGCGTAGAGCCGAGCATGGCGTGCCTGTCCTATGGCACCACGGCGACGATCAACACCACCCGCAGCAAATATCTGGAAACCATCCCGCTGATTCCGCCATACCCGTCGGCGATTCCCGATCATTTCAACACCGAGGTGATGATTTATCGCGGTTTCTGGATGGTCAGTTGGTTCAAAAAAGAATTTGGCCTACGAGAAATGCAGCGGGCCAAGGAGCTGGGTGTCGAGCCTGAGGCGCTGTTCGATGAACTGGTCAACAGCGTGCCGGCTGGCTCCATGGGCCTCATGCTGCAGCCGTACTGGTCGCCGGGCATTCGTGAGCCAGGGTTGGAGGCCAAGGGCTCGATCATCGGTTTTGGCGACGTACACACCCGCGCGCATATCTACCGGGCGATTCTGGAAGGGCTGGCCTATGCCCTGCGTCAGGGCAAGGAAAAGATCGAGAAACGCTCGGGCACACGCATCACCCGCCTGCGCGTTTCCGGTGGTGGCTCGCAGAGCGATGCGGCGATGCAGCTGACGGCCGATATCTTCGGCCTGCCTGCCGAGCGCCCGCATTTGTATGAAACCAGCGGCCTGGGCGCGGCGATCAATTGCGCGGTGGGCTTGGGGTTGCATCCTGATTATCCGACTGCGATAAAAGCCATGACCCGGGTAGGTGACGTGTTCACACCCAACCCTGAGGCGCAGCGCACCTATCAGCAGCTGTACACCCAGGTTTATCAGCGCATGTATAAGCAGCTGAAGCCGCTGTATCAGACCATTCGCAAAATTACCGGCTACCCGGCGTAATGTGGCCTGGCGGCGCACCGGTTCTGCTGCGCCGCTAAGCCATCACTGCAGGTTAGGCCACATCCACCAGGATGATTTCGCTGTCTTCAATAGCTGTCACCCGGATTACGTCTACATCGCTGACTGCCACACCATCACGAGCCTGGGCGCTGACGCCGTTGACCTCGATACTGCCGCTCGCTGCTACCAGGTAGGCGCGGCGCGTCGCACCAATCGGATACTCGGTGCTCTGGCCGGCTTGCAGGGTGGCCGCGGCCATCCGCGCATTGGTGCGGATCGACAGCGCGTCCCGGTCTTCGGCAAAGCCGCTGGCCAGGGTGACGAAGGTGCCGGCGCGCTCACCTTTGGGGAACGGCTTGGCGCCCCAGGACGGCGGTAGGCCCGACTGGTTGGGTTGAATCCAGATCTGGAAAATCTTGGTAGTGGTGTCCTCCAGGTTGTATTCGCTGTGGGCAATTCCGGTGCCGGCGCTCATTACCTGCACATCACCGGCTTCGGTACGGCCATGGTTACCCAGGTTGTCCTTGTGGGTGATGGCCCCTTGGCGTACATAGGTGATGATTTCCATATCGCGATGCGGATGAGTCGGAAAACCCGTGTGCGGGGCGATTTCATCATCGTTCCAGACCCGCAGCGGTCCCCAGCTCATACGCGCCGGGTCATAGTATTCGGCAAAGGAAAAGTGATGACGGGCATTCAGCCAGCCATGATGGGCACCGCCGAGCTCGGCGAAGGGGCGTACTTCGATCATCTGCATATCCTCATTTAAGGAACACCGGCTTTCTGCGGCGGTGTTCATTGGCGATGAAAGGATGATCCAATAAATCAATGCGATTAAAAATACGTAAATATTGAGCTTAATGATCTAATTGTTTGATGTTGAGCTCGTCGTTTACAGGCTGGTGCAACCTCAAGCTCTGCAGCTGAGTCTTTGTATTGAAATGTGAAAGGATGCCTTGAATGCAAGAACGTAAAGCGCTGCTGATTTTGCATGGCAAGCAAGCTCTCAATGCCGATGTGCGCGCTGCGGTGCAGGCGCGTCGTGAAGAGGGCTGGCAACTGGATGTGCGAGTGACCTGGGAGAGTGGCGATGCACAGCGTCTGGTCAATGAGGCGCTGCAGGCCGGTTACCCGACTCTGATTGCCGGCGGAGGTGACGGCACCCTGCGCGAAGTGGCTGAAGCCATGGCGCTGGCAAGAACCAAGGCCAGTCTGGCGCTATTGCCGTTGGGCACGGCCAACGACTTTGCCCACGCAGCGGGGATTGTTCTTGATCCGCGAATTGCCCTGAGATTGCTGGATACGCCTGCGCAGCCGATTGATCTGGGCGAAGTTGACGGCCAAGTGTTTCTCAATATGGCCACTGGCGGCTTTGGCTGCAATGTCACCGCCAATACGTCAGAAGATCTCAAGCGCGTGCTTGGCGGTGCAGCCTATTTTTTGACGGGCTTGAGCCGTTTTGCCGAAGTGCAATCGTCGTTTGGCCGCTTTACCGGACCGGATTTTCAGTGGGAGGGCGAGTTTCTTGCCCTTGGCATCGGCAATAGCCGCCAGGCCGGCGGCGGGCATGTGCTGTGTCCGCAGGCGCGGGTCAACGATGGCTTGCTGGATATCTGCATCGTGCCGGCGGCGGCCGATGTGGTCGGCACCCTGGGCACGCTGCTGTCTGGCGGCATCAATGGCTTGCAGAGCGTGGCCCTGAGCGCCCGGCTGCCTTGGCTGGAGGTCGAAGCGCCAGAAGGTTTGGACCTCAATCTGGATGGCGAGCCGATGGAAAGTCGCAAGCTACGCTTTGCGTCAATGCCGCAAGCATTGCACGTGCATTTACCGGAGAATTCGCCGCTGTTGATGGAATAAACGCGGAGCTTCCTGTCGCCTGGCTGGCCTCGGCGCTGCGCTTATCGCATGATGGCGTCGCGCCATCTGCCTTCAGATGCGCGGCAGATGGCCGATACACCCGGGCATGGCTATTTGAGCTAGGCTAGATCGATAAGTGAACAGGAGCGCATGATGGCCGGCATTCTCGACTCAGTGAACCAACGTACCCAGCTGGTGGGTGAGAACCGCCTGGAAATTCTCATGTTCCGTCTTACGGGGCGGCAGTTGTTTGCGATCAACGTATTCAAGGTGCAGGAAGTCCTGCAAATGCCCAAGCTGACCCTGATGCCGCAGCGTCACCGGTTTGTTTGCGGAGTGGTCAATCTGCGTGGGCAGACGCTGCCGGTGATTGACCTGTCCCAGGCTATCGGCATGCGGCCCATCGTGCCGGATGAGCGCAGCACCATCATCGTCACCGAATACAACCGTTCGGTGCAGGCCTTCCTGGTCGGTGGGGTCGAGCGCATCCTCAACCTCAACTGGGAATCCATCCTGCCGCCACCGGGCGGAGCAGGGCGTCAGCATTACCTGACGGCCATTACCAAGGTCGAAGACCAGATCGTCGAAGTGATCGACGTGGAAAAGGTGTTGGCAGAAATCAGCCCGATGAGCACCAAGGTCTCTCCGGAAAAACTCGCCGACCCGTTGCTGGAATACGCCAAGGGTCGTGAGGTGCTGCTGGTAGACGACTCCAACGTGGCCATGAGTCAGCTCAAGGGCACCATGGCGCAACTGGATATCCGCTGCCACGCTGCTAGCGACGGCCTGCGCGCCTTGAACCTGCTGAAAAGCTGGGCTGACGCCGGGGTCGATGTGCACGAGAAGCTGCTGATGGTGATCACTGATGCGGAAATGCCGGAGATGGACGGCTACCGCCTGACCACCGAAATTCGCAACGACTCACGTCTCAAGGACTTGTACGTGGTGCTACACACCTCGCTGTCCGGCAGTTTCAACGAGGCCATGGTTAAGAAGGTCGGCTGCGACAACTTCCTCTCCAAGTTCCAGCCAGACAAACTGGTGGATGTGGTGCACCAGCGTTTGGCTCTGTTGCACCCCGAGGAATGAGCCTGACGCGGGCGTCAGGCTGGTATGTACCTGCTGTTTATTCGCTTAGCCGCTGGCGCAGATGTTCAATGCGCTCGCGGTTGACGTCGAAATCCGCGTAGCCCAGGCGCGATGCCGAGCGCACATCCACTCCGGCCGCGCCGATCATAAATTCCACATCATCGACAAAGCGCATCAGCTTGCTGCTGAATTCGGCGCGCAAATACCCCGGAGCCTCCTCCACCACGCTCACGCGTGGCTCTGCACTGAGTAACGCCTTGAGGCGTGCCTGGGTTTCTTCGGCGGTACCTTGCAGTGGCAGCGGTTCAATGGCGTGTCGCGCATCGCTGGCCTGGCTGTTTACGCAGTTCGGTGAGTCTGGGCAGGCGCTCAGTTGTCCATCATGGATGCCCAGGTTATCCGGCGCAGTACCGCTGCACGCGCTAAGCAACACCAGTAGCGGCAGGGCCAAAGCGGGCTTGTAGGTACGTCGGGTTGCTCGTATAAGTGCGTTTTGCCAAACGGAAGCTGGGCTCATGTTGCATCTCTCCGGGTTGTACCGTTATCCACTGAAGTCGGCGGCGGGCGAAGCCCTGCGCGAAACGATGTTGGACGCTTTGGGCGTGCAGGGTGATCGTCGCTGGATGGTAGTCGATGCTGAATCTGGGCGCTTCCTTACGCAACGCTTGCTTGCACACATGACTCAGCTGCAAGCGCGCTGGCTGGGCAGCACGCACCTGCAACTGAGTGCACCGGGTATGCCTGAGTTGCAAGTGGCTGTGCCGGATGAGCAGGCGCCGCTGCGTGGTGTGACCATCTGGCGCGACAGTTTGCAGGTGCCGGACGCCGGTGATCAGGCGGCGCATTGGCTTAGCCAATTGCTTGGCCGTGCCTGCCGTCTGGTTCAGGTCTCAGAACCGCGGGCGCGGCAGGTCGATACGGCGTATGCCGAGGTCGGCGACAAGGTGGCGTTTGCCGATGGCTTTCCTTTGCTGCTGATTGGTCAGGCGTCGCTGGATGATCTGTCTGCGCGGGTCGGTCGGCCGTTGCCGATGCTGCGTTTTCGCCCGAACCTGGTGGTCAGCGGTAGCGAGCCTTATGCCGAAGACAGCTGGAAGCGTATCCGTATTGGTGAGCTGGAGTTTCGTGTGGTCAAGGGCTGCTCGCGTTGCATCATGACCACCCTCGACCCAGAGACGGGCGAGCGCAGTGCTGATCGCGAACCGCTGACCACCCTGAAAACCTACCGTGAGCGTGAAGGCGAGGTGTATTTCGGACAGAACCTGATCGCTTGTGGCGAAGGGCAATTGCGTCTGGATATGCCGGTGCAGGTGCTGGAGTAAGCGAGTAGGGCACGCTCAACAATTGCTGTTGAGTGTGCCTGTCTTAGCTGTTATTGGTCGAAGTAACGCTCGTGCCAGGCTACCAGTGGCTGCGGTGCGTTGAGCTTCTCACCGTAGATCACTGAGTAGGACAGCACGTTCTGCACGTACTGGCGGGTTTCATCAAACGGGATATTCTCGATCCACACGTCATACGACAGGTGATCCGCGCCGCGCAGCCACTGTCGCACACGGCCTGGACCAGCGTTGTAGGCTGCGGAGGCGAGCACACGGTTGCCGTTGAACTGGCCGTAGATCTGGCTCAGGTAGGCCGCGCCCAGCTGGATATTGATTTCCGGGCGATAGGCCAGCTGCGGCGATGACAGCGGAATGCCAAAGCGTTTGGCGGTTTCCTTGGCAGTAGCTGGCATCAGCTGCATCAAACCCATGGCACCGACGTGGGATTTGGCATCGGCCATAAAGGCGCTTTCCTGGCGGGTGACGGCAAATACCCAGCTGGAATGGATATCGCGGTTCTTCGCTTCACGCACCAGATGTTCGCGGTGAGCCATGGGGAAACGCACCTCCAGATCGTCCCAATACTGCGCCTGACTGATGGTGCGGATGGCTGGGAAGTACCAGCCCATCTCATAGGCCAGGCGCGCCTGGGCGACCATTTCGTCACGGCTGAACAGGCGGCTGACGTTGTACCACTCGCGCCGGCCATCGGCGACCTGACCACGGGCGTGGAACTCCAGGGCACGGCGAATCGCTGCCGAATTACGCACCTTCTGGATGGTCTGTGGACTCAGAGCCAGCGGCTTGTTGTTCAGCTGATAGGGCGCCTGCACCTGGTCGGCGGCCATAAAGCCGTAGAAGTCACGTTCCTTGGCCAGCGCTTGGTACAGCGCTTTGGGTTCCTGACTATTGGGCTGTGCCAATTGCAGGCTACGCGCCTGCCAGTAGCGCCAACGGTTGGTATTGCCCAGTTCAGCAGGCATCCGGCGCGTCAGCTGGTTGGCCTCATCCCAACGGCCCAGGCGCAGCAGCAGGCGGGCGCGCCATTCGCTGACGGTGTTGTCACGCAGCTCGGGGTCGTACTTGGCCATGACCTGTAGAGCGCGCGAATCGAAGCGTTTGGCCAGGGTCAGGCCGATTTCGCGGGCGATGGCGACTTGTTCCTCGCTGGAGAATTTCATCCGTTGGGCGTAGCCATCGAGCAGCTTCAACGCGCTTTCCGGGTCCTGGCGGGCCAGGCGGCGCAGGCCCAGACCTACCACATCGGCCATGGCCGGGTCGGTCTGGGTGAAGCGTGAGGTCTGTTTTAGCAGCTCTGGTTTCTGTGCAACCTGCAGCAGGGTTTTGCCGTGGTTGCCCAGGGTCGGCATGCTCTTGATCAGGTGAGTGACCAGGCCGTAGTTGCGCGCTTCGGCCGCCAGCTTGGCGCGCTGCCAGCGCTTCTGTTCGGTAAGCTGGCCTTCGGCGGCCCACAGCGCGAACAGCGGGTCGCAGGCGTTGGGCTGGGATTTGCCGACCAGCCAGAGCTTCTCGGCTGTGGCGTTGCCTTCGGCGCGCATACCGTGGCTCAGCTGGTATTGGCCATACAAGCAGTCGAGCTCAGTGAAGTTCAGGGCCGGGTCGTAGTAGTTGATAAAAGTCTGCCATTCACCGCGTTCTGCCAGCCAGCGCAGCCAGCGCAGCTTCATCCAGCTGATTTGCGGCAGGTCGCCGTGTTCAGCGAGGAATTTCTCGATTTCGTCATTGCTGGCCCACTTCAGCCGCGCGGTCAGCTCGTCATAGGCCAGGTAGGGTTCCAGCGGATAGTCACGCAGGGCACTGGCATAACGCTGGTAAGGGCCTTTGTCGCCCTTGGCTAGCGCGGCTTTGGCTTGATCGTAGTATTGACGCTGTTGCGTCAGAGTGGCGGCTTGCGCCGCAGCGACGCTCAGGGAGGAAACCAATAGGCAGGACAGCAGGCTGAACAGGGGACCGCGCATGACACTTCCAGGCAAATAGTGCGTATGGCTCTAGCTTAGTCGTTTGCCTAAGGGCGGTGAAGGCGCAAAGCGTTTCAACGGGTAATTGTCGGCACTAATCGCCATTTGAGCCTTGGCATCCGCGCTAGAGCGCTTGTTGCCCGAGCAGCAGATGGCATGCGCAGAATTTACCGCGCCTGCTGCTGAAATTGCCTGCTTGGTCGATGCGCTTCTCGGTTAGAATGCGCGCCCTGTTTTGCGGGTGCCTTGGGCAGCTGCAGATGATTTTTTGGGTGTTTCAGGTTGCCGCTGTGCACTGGATGCAACGAAGCCCGTTGCTCGGCCGCGGTTTACCAGCGTTCACCTGTCGTTTTTTGTTGAGGCGTGCCATGACCCTGCTCAAGTTCACCGATATTTCCCTGGCCTACGGCGCGATGCCGCTATTGGACAAGGTGTCTTGGCAGATCGCCCGTGGCGAGCGGGTGTGCATCATTGGCCGCAATGGCACCGGCAAGTCGAGCATGATGAAGCTGGTCAAGGGTGATCAGAAGGCCGATGACGGCGCCGTCTGGCGTGCACCCGGGCTGAAAATTGGTGAGCTACCGCAAGAATTGCCACTGGCTGATGATCGCACCGTGTTTGATGTGGTCGCCCAAGGTCTGGACGGCGTGGGTGAGTTGCTTGCGCAGTATCATCACTTGGCGCAGAACTGTGTCACCGAAGCCGATCTGGACAAGCTGATGCATGTTCAGCAGGACCTTGAGGCTCGTGATGGCTGGCGCTTGCAGCAACTGGTCGACAGCACCCTGAGCCGCCTGCAGCTGCCGGCCGACAAGACCCTGGCTGAACTGTCTGGCGGCTGGCGTCGTCGCGTTCTGCTGGCCCAGGCGCTGGTCTCCGAGCCGGATTTGCTGCTGCTCGACGAGCCCACCAACCATCTGGATATCGGCGCTATTGCCTGGCTGGAAGAAGCCTTGGCCGATTTCCAGGGCGCGGTGCTGTTTATCACCCACGACCGTTCCTTCCTGCAGAACCTGGCAACGCGCATCCTTGAATTGGACCGTGGCGGCCTGATCGATTGGAACGGCGACTACGCCAGCTTCCTGGTGCACAAGGAAGCCACCTTGGCCGCCGAAGAAACGGCCAACGCGCTGTTCGACAAACGTCTGGCCCAGGAAGAAGTGTGGATTCGCCAAGGCATCAAGGCCCGCCGCACCCGTAACGAAGGCCGTGTGCGCGCCCTCAAAGCACTGCGCGTAGAGCGCAGCGAGCGCCGTGAGCGCACCGGCAAGGCCAATATCCAGCTGGAAACCGCCGAGAAATCCGGCAAGCAGGTGATGGTGCTGGAAAACGTCAGTTTTGCGCATCCAGGTGGGCCGTTCCTGATCAAGGACTTCTCCATGGTGCTGCAGCGCGGCGACCGCATTGGTCTGCTTGGCGCCAACGGCACCGGAAAAACCACCTTGCTCAAGCTGATGCTCGGCGGTTTGCAGCCAACCAGCGGTGAAGTGACCGAAGGCACACGCATTGATGTGGCTTATTTTGACCAATTGCGTCACCAGCTCGATCTGGAAAAGACCGTGATCGACAACGTCGCCGAAGGCCGCGACTTTATCGAGATCGATGGGCAGAACCGTCATGTACTGAGCTACCTGGGCGATTTTCTGTTCAGCCCACAGCGTGCACGTACACCGGTCAAGGCTTTGTCCGGGGGCGAGCGGGCACGTCTCTTGCTCGCCAAGCTGTTCAGCAAGCCGGCCAACCTGCTGGTGCTGGACGAACCGACCAACGACCTCGACGTGGAAACCCTAGAGTTGCTTGAAGAAGTACTGCTGACTTTCCCGGGTACCGTGCTGATGGTCAGCCATGACCGGGCTTTCCTCGACAACGTGGTGACCAGCACTTTGGTATTCGAAGGTGAAGGTCGTGTGCGCGAATACGTCGGTGGTTATCAGGATTGGCTGCGTCAGGGCGGTTCGCCGCGTCTGCTCGGTGTGGGTGAAAGCAAAGCCGGCAAGCCTGAACTAGCCTCAGCTGTGGTTCCGACGCCAGTGGTGGCGGAGCCTGTGGCGGTCGTGGCAGCGGCGGCGAGCAAGAAAAAACTCAGTTACAAGCTACAGCGCGAGCTGGAGGCCATTCCAGGGCAAATCGATGTGCTGGAGGGGCAGGTTGCCAGTTTGCAGGAACAGATCGGCTCGCCAAGTTTCTATCAGCAGCCTGCGGAGAAGACTGCCGAAGTGCTGGCGAAACTGCAGGCGGTGCAGCATGAGTTGGAGCAATTGGTCGAGCGTTGGGCTGAGCTGGAAGGCTAAACCCAAGGCGTAAAATAGCGCGCTCAAACAGGATTTTGAGCCTTCTGGCGGAGACAGTCATGGCCATCGAGTACCGCATCACTCTCGACGACAATCATCAGTTCAGCTACAGGATCGAGCTGGACCGGGTGTACGAGGCAGAGGCTGCGCAAAGCGCACCGGCCTGGACGCGTCTTGAATACCAGCAATGCAGCAACTGCCCACTGAGCAAGGACAATTTCAGTCATTGCCCGGCGGCTGTCGATCTGCACCGGGTAATCGAGGATTTCCAGGGTTTGCCGGCGTTCAAAAAGGTGGCTGTATGGGTGCGTACGCCTGAGCGTGAGTACAACAAGCAGGTGGGCCTGGAAGAGGGCCTGCGTGCGCTGCTCGGGGTGATCATGGCCACCAGTGCCTGTCCGGTGCTGGGTAAGCTCAAACCCATGGCGCAACATCATCTGCCGTTTGCCAATAGCCAGGAATTCATTCTGCGCACGGTGTCGTTGTACCTGACGCAGCAGTATTTCAACCTGCGTGAAGGGCGTGCTGCGGATTGGGAGTTGAAGGGGTTGGTGCGGATGTTCCAGCAGTTGCAGCTGGTCAATCAGGCGTTCTGGCAGCGTATTCATGCCACCTGCGAGGGTGATTCCAACCTCAAGGCGTTCCTGACCTTCTTCTCCATGGCCTCGAGCATGACCTATTCGCTGGAAACCCAGCTGCAGAAGATTCGCCCATTGGTCATGAGCTCACCCGATAGCGGTGAATAACGCAGCCGCGTTATTCACCCATCGCTCGCTTTATTCGGCTTTTTTCAGGCGTACGGCCAGCACATCGCAAGGCGCGCCGTGCAGTACGTCATTGGCCGTCGAGCCCAGTAGCAGTGCCAGGCCGTGGCGACCGTGGCTGCCGACAACGATCAGGTCGCATTGCTGTTCTTCCGCCAGGCGATGAATTTCCTGGCGCGGTTGGCCGTAGGCCAGATGGCGATGCTCGGCGCTGAGGTCTGGGTACTTGCCGGAAAACTTGTCCAGGCGCTCGCGGGCCTGGTCGAACTGTTGCTGTTGCAGCATCGATAGGTCCATTGGTACGTCGCCGCCAAAGGCCATGGCCATAGGTTCGACGATATGCACCACAGACAACTTGGCCCCGCTGCTGGCGGCCAGTTTCTGCGCGCGGTGCATAACCGGGTCGCATTCCTCGGTAAGGTCGACGGCGACCAGAATGTGCTGGTAGGGCATGGGGTAACTCTCCTTGCAAGTGGATCAATAGCTTTAGTATGGCCGTCCTGAGCGCTGATGACAGGCTTTTGCCGGTGAGATAACGATATGAGTCCCTGGTTTCTGCTGTTGCTCCTGGCTTTTTTGCTCAGCCCGCTGGCCTGGCTGGTGCCCTCGCGCCATCAGCGTGGGCAGATGGATGTGCGTCTGCAGGCGCGGCGTATGGGCGTGGCAATGCAGTTGTCGCGCCAGGAATGGCCGCATTGGCTGCAGCGTCAGCCGCCGCACTCCTGCCCGCAATACCACCGTGCACGCCGCCGTGGCCAGATTGATAGCTGGTGCTATTGGCAGATGGAGCCGGGGCAGTGGGTGAATAAATGGCGTGAACCTTGCGCCGATCAGGCCTTGTTGGCGCAGTTGCAAGCCTTGCCGGCGGATGCATTCAAGGTCGAGGCGACCGATCAGATGCTTTCGGTGTGCTGGGGTGAGCGGGGTGCTAGCGAAGCGTTGGAGGCAATCGTCGCGTTTCTCCAGGCCAAAGCCTGAATAAAAGAAGGCCCAGTGCGAACACTGGGCCGGAGTACGGCCAGGCAGGCCGGTAAAACGAATGCGGATGGCGGCGGTCGCGATCAGAGGTTGGCGGCCGCGTACTGACTGGAAATCTGTTCAATGCCCTGGATGATGGTGTTGGAGTACTTGTTAACCAGAAATGGCACGCTGTTCTCGTTGTAGTTGATCAGCGACTTTTCAATATAGCGCCATTTGGTGGCGACCCCTTCCCAGGACTGCTTGAGCTGCGGGCTGTTCTTCGGGTCTTTCTCCAGTATTGCCATCTTGCTGGCGAACTCACTGACCAGCTCCTCGATTGGCCGTGCATCACCGCCGCCCATAAAGGTGGCGCCTACCGAGGCGCTGCGCGAGGCGTAATCCACGGCAATGCCTTGCATCAACATGCTCTGTTCGCGGCTGCGTTGGGTCAGCCCGGGCACGCTGTAGCTGCCTTCCTGCTGGATCTTGGTATACAGCTCCTGGCTCAGGGTCATCAGTTGCTGGTTGCGTGCTGCCAGGTCGGCTACCGGCTGCAGGTCGGTGTAGCCCTGGCTCTTCAAAGCGTTGATCAGGTTGTTGAGGTCGATTTCGTAACCCTTCCATTGCTGATCAAGCTGCGAGCGTAGGGCTTTCGCTCCTTCGCCGGGCATGTCTGTTAGCGCGGTCAGATGACTGTTCACCTCGCTTACTGAGTCGTTGATCATCCGCGCATAGCGTTGATCGCCTTCCATGCCGTTGAACATATAGAAGTCGCCCAGAGACTTTTGTGCGGCCAGGCGTAGCTGGTGCAGTTTCAGCAGGCTGGTTGCGGCTTCTGCGGCCTGGGTTGTGGCGCTGAATAGGGGGAGGGTAATTGCGAACAGGGTGCTCAAAACAATGGCAAGCATGCGGCTCGACATGGGGAAACTCCGTGCGCCCTTGATTGGGCTCTAATTGTTTTTGTTTTGGCTACGGGCGGTCTAAAACGGCCGTATTGAGACGACTGTACCTGCAGCCAAATCATTTTGCTAGGTATGCGCTGGATCACACTTCTGTTTGCAGAGTTGGCGAAGTAGCCGTAAATCGCTGCGGATGGCCGCCTGTTCGCTGCAGAGTAATCTGCACGCTTGCGTAAGCCTGAACGTAATTTTTTGTACGCCTTTGCAGTCACAACAGGCCAATTGACAAGTAGGGGCTTTTCCTTGAAGGTGTGCACACCCAAATCAAACGGGCGTATGAATTGAGCGTTTGCCTTCAAAGGCACCGCCTTTACAGCCCGATTATCGCGTCGGTGGGTGTGCCAGGCTGATTGGGGCTACTCTGAGACGGCTATGCCGTGGAGTAGCTTGCTGGTTGGCTCCGATGTGTACTGTTCAGCTTCCATACCGTGGAGATCAGTTGATGATTTACGAAGGTAAAGCCATCACGGTTAAGGCTCTTGAGAGTGGCATCGTCGAATTGAATTTCGACCTCAAGGGTGAATCCGTCAACAAATTCAACCGTCTTACCCTCAATGAACTGCGTCAATCCGTTGATGCGATCAAGGCCGATGGTTCGATCAAGGGCGTGATTGTCACCAGTGGCAAAGACGTATTTATCGTTGGCGCCGACATCACCGAGTTCGTCGACAACTTCAAGTTGCCAGACGAAGAACTGGTGGCTGGCAACCTCGAAGCCAACAAGATCTTCAGTGATTTTGAAGACCTCAATGTCCCGACTGTTGTCGCGATCAATGGCATCGCTCTGGGCGGTGGTTTTGAGATGTGCCTGGCCGCGGATTACCGCGTCATGGCCGAAAGCGCCAAGGTTGGTCTGCCAGAAGTCAAACTGGGCATCTACCCAGGCTTCGGCGGCACCGTGCGTCTGCCACGGGTTATTGGAACCGATAACGCCGTTGAGTGGATTGCCGGTGGTAAAGAAAACAAAGCGGCTGACGCTCTGAAAATGGGTGCAGTGGATGCCGTGGTTGCCGCTGACAAGCTGCAAGCCGCTGCCCTGGACCTGATCAAGCGCGCCATCTCTGGCGAGTTGGACTACAAGGCCAAGCGTCAGCCGAAGCTGGAAAAGCTCAAGCTCAACGCTATCGAGCAGATGATGTGCTTCGAAACTGCCAAAGGTTTCGTCGCAGGTCAGGCCGGCCCGAACTACCCAGCGCCGGTTGAAGCGATCAAAACCATTCAGAAAGCCGCCAACTTCGGTCGCGATAAAGCGCTGGAAGTGGAAGCTGCTGGCTTCGTCAAACTGGCTAAGACTCCGGTTGCTGCCAGCCTGATCGGCCTGTTCCTGAACGATCAGGACCTGAAGAAGAAAGCCAAGCAGCACGACGAAATCGCCAAAGACGTGAAACTGGCTGCCGTACTCGGCGCCGGTATCATGGGTGGCGGTATCGCCTACCAGTCCGCTTCCAAGGGCACCCCGATCCTGATGAAGGATATCCGTGAAGAGGGTATCCAGATGGGTCTGGCCGAGGCGTCCAAGCTGCTCGGCGGTCGCGTTGCCAAAGGTCGTATGACCCCGGCGAAGATGGCTGAAGCCCTCACCGCTATTCGCCCGACCATGTCCTACGGCGACTTTGGCGCTGTCGATATCGTTGTCGAAGCCGTGGTTGAGAACCCGAAGGTCAAGCAGATTGTGCTGGCTGAAGTGGAAGGCGTGGTTAAAGAAGACGCCATCCTCGCGTCGAACACCTCGACCATTTCCATCAACTTGCTGGCCAAGGCCCTCAAGCGTCCAGAAAACTTCGTCGGCATGCACTTCTTCAACCCTGTGCACATGATGCCGCTGGTTGAAGTGATTCGTGGCGAGAAGTCCAGCGACGTAGCCGTGGCTACCACCGTTGCTTACGCCAAGAAAATGGGCAAGACCCCGGTTGTGGTCAACGACTGCCCAGGCTTCCTGGTTAACCGCGTGCTGTTCCCATACTTCGGTGGCTTCTCCAAGCTGCTCGGTTTCGGTGTGGACTTCGTGCGTATCGACAAGGTCATGGAGAAGTTCGGCTGGCCGATGGGCCCGGCGTACCTGTCCGATGTGGTCGGTATCGACACCGGTCACCACGGCCGTGACGTAATGGCTGAAGGCTTCCCGGATCGTATGGCGGTTGAAGGCCGTACTGCGGTTGACGTGATGTACGAAGCGGATCGTCTGGGTCAGAAGAACGGCAAGGGCTTCTACGCCTACGAGACTGACAAGCGCGGCAAGCCGAAGAAGGTTTCCGATCCGGTTGCCTACGACCTGCTCAAGTCCATCGTGACCGAGCAGCGTGAAGTGACTGATGAAGACATCATCAACTTCATGATGATTCCTCTGTGCATGGAAACCGTGCGTTGCCTGGAAGACGGCATCGTTGATACCGCAGCTGAGGCCGATATGGGCCTGATCTACGGCATCGGCTTCCCTCCGTTCCGCGGTGGTGCACTGCGTTACATCGATACCGTCGGTGTAGCCGAGTTCGTTGCCCTGGCCGACAAATACGCCGAGCTGGGCGCGCTGTACACCCCGACTGCCAAGCTTCGCGAAATGGCCGCTAAGGGCCAGAAGTTTTTCGGTTAATCGCGCAACGACTAGAGCGAGAGTGAATTTATGAGCCTGAATCCTAGAGATGCAGTCATCGTCGACTTCGGTCGTACCCCGATGGGTCGTTCCAAGGGCGGCATGCATCGCAACACCCGTGCCGAGACCATGTCGGCCAACCTGATCAGCGGCGTGCTGGCACGCAACACCAAGCTGGATCCAGCTGAAGTGGAAGACGTGATCTGGGGCTGCGTTAACCAGACCCTGGAACAGGGCTGGAACATCGCGCGCATGGCGTCGCTGATGACCCAGATCCCGCACACCAGTGCTGGCCAGACTGTGAGCCGCCTGTGCGGTTCGTCCATGAGCGCCCTGCACACTGCCGTGCAGGCGATCCAGACCGGCAACGGTGACGTGTTCGTCATTGGCGGTGTGGAGCACATGGGCCACGTGGGCATGATGCACGGCGTCGATCCAAACCCGCACCTGTCGCTGTACGCGGCTAAGGCCTCGGGCATGATGGGTCTGACCGCTGAAATGCTCGGCAAGATGCATGGCATCAGCCGTGAGCAGCAGGACGCCTTCGGTGAGCGTTCGCACCGTCTGGCCCACAAAGCTACCGTCGAAGGCAAGTTCAAGGATGAAATCATCCCGATGCAAGGCTACGACGAGAACGGCTTCCTGAAGGTGTTCGACTACGACGAAACCATTCGTCCGGAAACCACCTTGGCAAGCCTGGCTGCACTGAAGCCTGCGTTCAACCCGAAAGGCGGCACCGTGACTGCAGGCACGTCCTCGCAGATCACTGACGGCGCTTCCTGCATGATCGTTATGAGCGCTCAGCGCGCTCAGGATCTGGGCATTCAGCCAATGGCAGTGGTTCGCGCCATGGCCGTGGCCGGTGTTGATCCAGCGATCATGGGTTACGGTCCAGTACCGTCGACTCAGAAAGCCCTCAAGCGTGCTGGCTTGACCATCAATGACATCGACTTCTTCGAACTCAACGAAGCCTTCGCTGCCCAGGCCCTGCCTGTGCTGAAGGACCTGAAAGTGCTCGACAAGATGGAAGAGAAGGTCAACCTGCACGGCGGCGCGATCGCCCTGGGTCACCCGTTCGGTTGTTCCGGTGCGCGTATCTCCGGTACCCTGCTGAACGTGATGAAGCAGAATGGTGGCACCTTCGGTGTGTCCACCATGTGCGTAGGTCTCGGCCAAGGCATCACCACCGTCTTCGAACGCCTCTAAGCTTCACTGGGTGTAAGAGATGGAAAAACCGGGGCCCAGTGCCCCGGTTTTTGTTTATCAGTAGAAAATCTTCAAGGAATTCACCGATGCAACTACAGCCCGGCCTCTACCGTCACTACAAAGGCCCTGAGTACCGTGTGTTTGGCGTAGCCCAACATTCCGAAACAGAGCAGGCGATGGTGGTCTATCAGGCGCTATACGGCGAGTTCGGCCTGTGGGTGAGGCCGCTGGAGATGTTCTGTGAAAGCGTTGAGGTGGACGGCGAGACGGTTCCACGCTTTGCTTTGATTCAGGCTGAAACCGCACTGTTTACTCGGCCTTGAGCTGACATCGGGCCATTGCTGCGCTTGACCTCGGCCGGACCACCACTATATATAGCGGTGCCGCGCTAGCAGGCAGTACAGCGCCTCCCGCATTTATTTACCGAATTTCAGGAATTTTCCAATCCATGGGCAAATCGCTGGTCATCGTGGAATCCCCGGCCAAGGCCAAGACCATCAACAAGTACTTGGGTAACGAGTACGTGGTGAAGTCGAGCATCGGCCACATCCGTGACCTACCCACCAGTGGTTCGGCAAGCACCGCCAAAGAGCCAGTCAAGCGTGGTAAAGCCGCTGCAGGTGAAGTACCGGCGCTGTCGCCCAAGGAAAAAGCCAAGCGTCAGCTGTTTGCGCGCATGGGGGTTGATCCCGAACACGGCTGGAAAGCCAAGTACGAGATCCTCCCTGGCAAGGAGAAGGTTGTCGAAGAGTTGCGCCGTTTGGCCAAGGATGCCGACACCATCTATCTCGCAACCGACTTGGACCGCGAGGGGGAAGCTATTGCCTGGCACCTGCGCGAATCCATTGGTGGTGACGACAGCCGCTACAAGCGCGTGGTGTTCAACGAAATCACCAAGAAAGCCATCCAGGAAGCGTTCTCCAAGCCTGGCGAGCTGGATATCAATCGAGTCAACGCCCAGCAGGCGCGGCGCTTCCTCGACCGTGTAGTGGGTTACATGGTTTCGCCGCTGCTGTGGGCCAAGATCGCTCGTGGTCTGTCTGCTGGTCGTGTGCAGTCGGTAGCCGTGAAGCTGGTGGTCGAGCGTGAGAAAGAGATCCGCGCGTTTGTTCCGGAAGAATACTGGGAAGTGCACGCCGACCTGGGCACCGCCAAAGGCGCTAACGTGCGCTTTGAGGTGGCCCGTGAGAACGGCGCTACGTTCAAGCCGCTGAACGAGGCCCAGGCCATGGCGGCTCTGGCTACGCTGAAGGCCTCCAGCTACAGCATCAGCAAGCGCGAAGACAAACCGACCAGCAGCAAGCCTTCGGCGCCGTTTATTACCTCCACCCTGCAGCAGGCCGCGAGTAACCGCCTGGGCTTTGGGGTAAAGAAGACCATGATGATGGCCCAGCGTCTGTATGAGGCCGGTTACATCACTTATATGCGTACCGACTCGACCAACCTCTCGGCTGACGCCGTGAGCATGGTGCGTGGCTTTATTGAAGGCGAGTTCGGCAAGAAGTACCTGCCGGCTAATCCGATTGCCTACAGCAGCAAGGAAGGCGCCCAGGAAGCGCACGAGGCGATTCGTCCTTCCGACGTCAACCTCAAGCCGACTCAGTTGTCGGGCATGGAGCGCGACGCCGAGCGTCTGTATGAGCTGATCTGGCGCCAGTTCGTAGCCTGCCAGATGCCGCCTGCTGAATACCTGTCGACCACCGTTACTGTGACGGCAGCGCAGTTCGAGCTGCGTGCCAAGGGCCGTATTCTCAAATTCGACGGCTATACCCGCGTATTGCCGCAGCTGAGCAAGCCGGGCGATGACGATGTATTGCCGGAAATGACTCAGGGCGAAGTGCTCAAGCTGGTCAAGCTCGACCCTAGCCAACACTTCACCAAGCCGCCAGCGCGTTACTCTGAAGCCAGCCTGGTTAAGGAAATGGAGAAGCGCGGTATCGGTCGTCCTTCGACCTATGCGGCGATTATCGGCACCATCCAGGACCGCGGTTACGTGGCGCTGCACAACCGCCGTTTCTACTCCGAAAAGATGGGCGACATCGTTACCGAGCGTCTGGCTGAAAGCTTCTCCAACCTGATGGACTACGGCTTTACCGCCGGCATGGAAGAGCACCTGGACGATGTGGCCCAAGGCGAGCGCGAGTGGAAGCACGTGCTCGACGAGTTCTACGGTGACTTCAAGAAGAAGCTTGAAGTGGCCGAGGCGGGCGAGGGCGGCATGCGTGCTAACCAGCCGACGCTGACCGATATCGCCTGCCGTGATTGCGGCCGACCGATGACCATTCGTACCGCATCAACCGGGGTATTCCTCGGTTGTTCAGGCTATGCACTGCCGCCGAAAGAGCGCTGCAAGGCCACCGTCAACCTGGTGCCGGGTGACGAAATTGCTGCTGATGATGAGGGTGAGTCGGAGTCGCGCGTGCTGCTCGGCAAACATCGCTGCCCGATCTGCTCGACCGCAATGGACGCTTACCTGCTCGATGAAACCCGCAAGTTGCATATCTGCGGCAATAACCCGGATTGCAGCGGTTATGAAGTGGAGCAGGGCCAGTACCGCATCAAGGGCTACGAAGGCCCGAGCCTGGATTGCGACAAGTGTGGCAGCCAGATGCAGCTGAAAACTGGCCGTTTCGGCAAGTTCTTTGGTTGCACCAATAGCGAGTGCAAGAACACCCGCAAACTGCTGAAAAGCGGTGAAGCGGCGCCACCTAAAATGGACCCGGTGAAGATGCCGGAGCTCAAGTGCGAGAAGGTTAACGACACCTACATCCTGCGCGATGGCGCTTCGGGTCTGTTCCTGGCTGCCAGCCAGTTCCCGAAAAACCGCGAAACCCGCGCACCGCTGGTGTTGGAGCTGATCCCGCATCGCGATGAGATCGATCCCAAGTACCACTTCCTCTGCGATGCACCAAAGAAAGACCCGCAAGGTCGCGCAGCGGTGATCCGCTACAGCCGCAAGACCAAGGAGCAGTACGTACAGACCGAGGTCGACGGCAAACCGACTGGCTGGCGTGCGTTCTTTGATGGCGGTAAGTGGAAAGTCGAAGACAAGAGCTGATCTAGCGGAGCGAGTGTCGGCCATTGGCCGGCACGCGTATGCTTATCCAATCCGCTGTGGAGGGTGCCGCAATGGCCAATGAACTCTATACCCGCACCAATCAGAAAATCTTCTACGCCGGCCTGGCGCTGGAGTCCTGGCGCAAGGCTGAGCAGGGTCAGAGCATGAATGCCCTAGCTTTGATCCAAGCCGAGCGTGAAGCCGCTTTGTTTCATCTCTACGGTGCTCTGTTGGGCTTGTGCCATGAGATTGCCGGTTACTACCGCTTGCCGGACAGCGCCGCGCCGCAGGCTGAACGCTTCCTCACTGAGGAGGTGTTACAAGCAGCGCCAAGTCAGGAATTGGGTGAGCTGGTCGAGCTGGCACAGTCCGCTGATAGCTGGGTTGCTCAACTGCTCAAGGCCTATGCCGAGCTGTTTCTGCCGCCGCAAGGGGGCAAGAAAAGCAAGGTTGATCCCGCTACGCCATTGATCACGGCGGTCAGCCTGGATGAAGAAGCTGCGCCCTTGGCGCAGGAGGCGCTTGAGGCCTGGCGTCAGCAGTTGAAGGCTCTGGCACAACGTTTTCGGCAAACCCTAAGCGAATGGTAGAAGGCTGATTGGACCGGCGGACTAGGGCGAGCCCGGGTCGGCTGTTACACTGTCGGCCTTTCGTGGAGAGCTAAGCCAATGCCTACATCATTCCTGGAAATTGTTGAGTTGCCCGACGGGCGTATTGCCCTGCGTCGTGCAGAGGATGAAGAGTCACTGGTGGTGCTGGATTTTTCTGCCGATGCCAAAGCCTTCCTGCAGGGGCAGCACGTCGAAGTTGCTAAGGCCATGCTCAATGTTGGTGTGCAGATGGCGGGGCGGCTTGCCGAAAATAATTTCCAGCAGGAAGAAGGGCCACGGGTTCTGCATTGATTGCAGAATCCTTTCCGGCTCTGAGCTAGAGCATTCTGCTCGCGATGGCTGTTCCTTGCATCAGGTTTCTACTGGCTAACATGCACATTCCTTGTGCGTGACCTTCGGCCAATTACCCCAGGCTGATATTCAGGCTTTGCGCCTTGCCCTGGCGGGCCGCTTGCTCAAGCTGTTGCCGTGCCTGGTGTTCTAGAGGGTGGAGCCAGCTAACAACGGTGTGACTGCGGCCCAGCGTCAAGGCCTGTTGTGCCAATTCCAGCGCGCTTTGTGCGCCGCGCGGGTGGAGCAGCAGAATGCGTTCGCGGTTCAGGCCCGCTTCGCGTAACCAGGTTTGGGTCAGGCTCGACGGCGGCGCAATCAGGGTCAGCCAGCGCTCATCGTGATTATCGCTAAGCTCACGCAAAATTGGTGCTAGAAGGTTTAGGCAGTGCCCGGCTGCGCCACGCAGCGACAGTTCACTGAAAGCCTCTGTCTCATCATCCTGCCAGGGCAGCTCAGTGCTATCGGCCAGTAATGGTGTCACCGTCGATGCCAGAAACGCATCGAACAAAGGCAGTTGTGTACGGTTCAGTGATTGCGGGAACTGCATAAATCCTCCACTAGCGGCGGATAACGCCGACGCTCAAACCTTCAATAATCAGGTCCTGTTCTTCCAGGTTTACTTCAATCGGGGCGAACTCTGGGTTTTCTGCAATTAGCCAGACCTTGCTGCCTTCGCGCTTGAAGCGTTTGACCGTCACTTCATCGTCCAGGCGCGCCACTACCACTTGGCCGTTACGGGCTTCACGGGTGGTGTGTACGGCCAGCAGGTCACCATCGAAGATGCCGATGTCTTTCATGCTCATGCCGCGTACACGTAGCAAGTAATCAGCCTTGGGGTGGAAGAAGTCCGGATTGATCTTGCAGGACTCTTCTACATGTTGCTGCGCCAGGATTGGTGCGCCGGCAGCGACGCGGCCAATCACTGGTAGGCCTTCTTCATCGGCATTGGGCTCGAAGCCAGGAATGCGGATGCCACGTGAAGCGCCAGGGGTCATTTCGATGGCACCCTTGCGAGCCAGGGCCTTGAGGTGCTCTTCCGCTGCATTAGGTGATTTGAAACCCAGTTTCAAGGCGATTTCCGCTCGGGTAGGCGGGTAGCCGTTGTCTTCAAGGCATTGCTTGATGAAAGCGAGAATTTCAGCTTGGCGCGGCGTCAGTTTTATCATGGTCGGCTCTGTTTTTTTGTACAGTGACTGGGATTATATACAGTGATCTGCGATTGGCAATCCTTGTGTTCTGATCTCTACTCATTTGACCTTTATCTGATCTGTTGCGGCGCGCTGTTACTCGGGTCTCTCAGAGGGCGTCTAGCTAGGGTTAGCCCGTGTCTTTAGCGGATGTCTGTGACCACCTGGCCACAAGATGGTTTGCCCGGCTTGACAAGGCGGGCGGCTGAAACGTATGTTTCAAACAAGTGTTTGTTCAGATGAAAAGAGTCATGGCCCAGTCGGAAACCGTTGAACGCATTCTCGATGCGGCAGAGCAGCTTTTTGCGGAGAAAGGTTTCGCAGAAACTTCTCTGCGTTTGATCACCAGCAAGGCTGGCGTGAACCTGGCTGCGGTGAATTATCACTTTGGCTCGAAGAAGGCCCTGATTCAGGCGGTGTTCTCACGCTTTCTTGGGCCTTTCTGCGTAAGCCTGGAGCGTGAGCTGGATCGCCGTCAGGCCAAGCCGGAAACCAAGGTCAGCCTCGAAGAGCTGCTTGAGTTACTGGTGGAGCAGGCGCTGGCAGTAAAGCCGCGCAGCGGTAACGACCTTTCAATCTTTATGCGTTTGCTGGGCCTGGCCTTCAGCCAGAGCCAGGGTCACCTGCGTAAGTACCTCGAAGAGGTGTACGGCAAGGTGTTTCGCCGTTACATGCAGCTGGTGCATGAAGCTGCTCCGCGCATTCCTCCTCTGGAACTGTTCTGGCGCGTGCACTTTATGCTCGGCGCCGCAGCGTTCAGCATGTCCGGGATCAAGGCCTTGCGGGCCATGTCGGAAACCGATTTCGGCGTTAATACCTCGATTGAGCAGGTGATGCGCCTGATGGTGCCATTCCTGGCGGCCGGCATGCGTTCGGAAACCGGTCTCACCGATGAAGCCCTGGCCAGTGCGCAGCTCAAGCCGCGCACCAAGACGCCTGCTGCTCCCAGCAAAGTTTGACCTTGGCGGGTGGGCTTGGTGGATGCTATCCGCTAAGCTAGCCGCCCATGGTCGCTCTCGATTATCTGCATATCTCTCTCGCTGATCAGTGTCTGTATGGCTTTGCCAATGGGCAACTGCAGTTGCGCCTGCGTGTTTCCACTGCACTGAATGGCGCCGGGGAGCGCAATGGTTCCGGCTGTACGCCGCGGGGCTTGCACAAGGTGCGGGCAAAGATTGGTGAGGGCTTGCCGAGCGCTGCAGTTCTGCGCGGGCGGCGCTGGACCGGTGAGATCTGGTCGCCTGAGTTGCATGCACAGTTCCCTGGCCGCGACTGGATTCTTACGCGCATTCTCTGGTTGAGTGGTTGTGAGCCCGGGCGCAATCGTCTAGGCGCTGTCGATACCTTTCGCCGCTATATCTACATACACGGTACGCCGGACAGCGAGCCTATGGGCGTGGCGCTGTCGCATGGCTGTGTGCGCCTGCGCAACAGCGACCTGCTGGAACTCTTTGCGCGTGTCCCGGTTCAATGTGCGGTACAGATTGACGAAGCCGCTTGCCCTGAGTGGGCAGTTGCACCTCTTATTTAAGGACGAGTTGTGAGTTCACCCATGCAAGGTTCATTGATGCTGGATATCGCCGGCACCTGGTTGACCGCTGAGGATCGCCAGATTCTCCGTCAGCCGCAGGTGGCTGGGCTGATTCTGTTCGCGCGCAATATCGAAGATCCGCGCCAGGTGCGCGAGCTGTCTGCGGCTATTCGTGCGGTGCGGCCTGATTTGCTGCTGGCGGTGGATCAGGAAGGCGGGCGCGTGCAGCGACTGCGTCAGGGCTTTGTGCGCTTGCCGGCGATGCGTGCGCTGGCTGATAACGCCAATGCCGAGCAGTTGGCTGAGCAGTGCGGCTGGATCATGGCCACCGAAGTGCTGGCTGCAGGTCTGGATCTGAGTTTTGCGCCAGTACTGGACTTGGATCATCAGCGCAGCGCCGTGGTCGGCAGCCGTTCTTTTGAGGGAGATGCGCAGCGTGCGACCTTGCTGGCTGGTGCGTTTATCCGTGGGATGAACGCTGCGGGCATGGCCGCCACTGGCAAGCATTTCCCCGGGCACGGCTGGGCCGAGGCGGATTCCCATGTAGCCATCCCGGTAGATGAGCGCAGTCTGGAACAGATTCGTGCAGTTGATTTGCAGCCGTTTGCTCAGCTGCGTGGGCAGTTGGCTGCAGTGATGCCCGCCCATGTGATCTACCCTCAGGTGGACAGTCAGCCTGCTGGTTTTTCCCGGCGCTGGTTGCAGGACATTTTGCGCGGCGAGCTGGCCTTTGATGGGGTGATTTTCAGCGACGACTTATCCATGGCCGGCGCTCATGTAGTTGGTGATGCGGCCTGCCGTATCGAGGCTGCGCTAGCAGCGGGTTGTGATATGGGACTGGTGTGTAATGACCGGGCTGCAGCAGAACTGGCCCTGAGCGCTTTGCAGCGACTCAAGGTGGAGCCGCCGCAAGGTCTGGCGCGGATGCGCCGACAGGCCTTCCCGGGTATCGAGTATCGGCAGAACCCGCGTTGGCAGGCAGCACTTGGCAGCCTGCGCGATGCGCAATTAATCGACTGAGGACTAAGGGATGACGGTTTACGCGATTATCGGCGGTACGGGGCTGACCAAGCTGGACGGTCTGACCATCAAAGCTGCGCTGCATATTGATACGCCCTATGGCGCGCCCTCTGCGGCAGTGCTCAAGGGCGACTATGCCGGTCGTGAGGTGCTGTTCCTCGCCCGTCACGGTCATCCGCATCGCATCCCGCCGCATCAGGTCAACTACCGCGCCAACCTTTGGGCGCTACGTGAGGCGGGGGCCAAGGCCATCATCGCCGTGAACGCGGTGGGCGGTATTCACTCGGCCATGGGCACCGGGCACTTCTGCCTGCCGCACCAGATCATCGATTACACCTACGGGCGTGAGCACACCTATTTCGAGGGTGAGCTGGAGCATGTCACCCATGTCGATTTCAGTCATCCCTATGACGCTGGCCTGCGCACCAAACTGGCCAATGCCCTGACTGCCGAGCACTGTGCGTTTAGTAATCATGGGCTGTACGGCTGCACCCAGGGGCCGCGGTTGGAAACCGTCGCGGAGATCGCGCGGATGGAGCGTGATGGCTGCGACATCGTCGGTATGACCGGTATGCCAGAAGCCGTGCTGGCCCGTGAGCTGGCTTTGCCCTACGCCTGCCTGGCGCTGGTGGTGAACCCGGCTGCGGGCAAGTCGCGGGCGCTGATCACCATGGCGGAAATTGAACGCGCCCTGGAAGAGGGCATGGGTACGGTCAAGGCTGTATTGGCGCGGGTACTGACCAGCTGACTGGGCTGTGCTGCAATAAAAAGGGCCGCGTAATGCGGCCCTTTTTTGTGGCGGTGTTCTTATAGCGGGCTGACGCGAATTAGCATGCCCAGGCTGCCATTATCGACAAAGGTCAGCTCGCCGCTTTTCAGGCGGCTGCTCTGCTTGATGCGCTCGCTGTCATTGAGAACGCCACTGGCGTCGAGCTGGTTGACCCAGATATCGCTGTCCAGCTCGATCACGCGGCCGGCTTTAAGGCTTATGGTGCCTTCGACGGGGTAGTGGCCGAACTGCTCATTGCCGGTGCTGATGGCGACGCGGCTGCTCGACTCGCCCAGGCTCTGGGACCAGGCTTTGTGCAGTAGAACCTGATAACCGCTGGACGGGCTGAGTTTGCCGGCTTCGGCATTCAGGGCGGTACTGCGGCTGTTGCTGCCGTCCACCGGCAGTGCGTTCTGCGCCCAGTTGTCCGGCGGCAGCTGGCCGGCGGAAATCGGTGTGGCGGCCTGGCGGAATACGATGACTTCAACCTGATACAGGCTTTCAGCCAGGGCGGCAGTGCTGCCGAGCAGGCTTAGTAGGATAAGCGGTAGCAGGGCCAGGGTGCGGAGTGCGCGCATGGGTCAGTCCTTTACGTTGAGGGAGTCAGGCGCTCCAATAGCGCCTCTAAGGTGTTGAAGCGTTCTTCCGGGCGCTCCATGGGCACCTGGATTTTAAACATCGTCGCGCCTTCGAACTTGTAACGGTTCGGCGCGCTCTGGATCAGCTTGATCAGGGTAAGCGGATCGACGCAGGTGTCAGCGGCAAATTCGATGCGTCCACCTTGCGGGCCGGCATCGACCTTCTTGATCCCGAGCTTTTCCGCCTGCAATTTCAGCAGGGTGATGCGTATCAGGTTCTTGCTCGCATCCGGCAGCAGGCCGAAGCGGTCGATCATCTCCACTTGCAGCTCTTTCAGGCCATCCTCGTCGGCGGCGTTGGCGATGCGTTTGTAGAGGATCAGCCGCGCATGCACGTCGGGCAGGTAATCCTCGGGGATCAACGCCGGCACACGCAGGTTGATCTCCGGGCCGCCGCCAAGTGGCTGGTCGAGGTTAGGTTGTTCGCCCTTGCGGATGGATTTCACCGCGCGTTCGAGCATTTCCATATAGAGGGTGAAACCCACTGCCTGGATCTGCCCGCTCTGGCCGTCGCCGAGCAGCTCGCCGGCACCGCGGATTTCCAGGTCGTGGGTGGCCAGCAGAAAGCCCGCTCCCAGATCTTGTGCGCCGGAGATGGCCTCCAGACGTTTCTGCGCGTCGTCAGTCATCTGCTTGCGTGGCGGGGTCAGCAGGTAGGCGTAGGCCTGGTGGTGGCTACGGCCAACGCGGCCGCGTAGCTGGTGCAACTGGGCCAGGCCGAACTTGTCGGCGCGCTCGATGATGATGGTGTTGGCGCTCGGTACGTCGATGCCGGTTTCGATGATGGTCGAGGCGATCAGCACGTTGAAACGCTTGTGATAGAAATCGCCCATCACCTGTTCCAGCTCGCGCTCGCGCATCTGTCCGTGGCCGATGCCGATTCGTGCTTCCGGTACCAGCTCGGCGAGGTCGGCGGCGCATTTCTCGATAGTTTTCACGTCGTTGTGCAGGTAGTACACCTGGCCGCCGCGCAGCAGCTCACGCAGCAGTGCTTCCTTGATCGTCGGGTTGTTCTGCTCCATGACGAAGGTGCGCACCGATAGACGACGCGCCGGCGGCGTGGCGATGATCGACAGGTCGCGCATGCCGGCCACGGCCATATTCAGGGTGCGTGGAATCGGCGTGGCGGTCAGGGTTAGGATGTCCACTTCGCTGCGCAGGGCCTTGAGCTGCTCCTTCTGGCGTACGCCGAAACGGTGCTCTTCGTCGATGATCACCAGGCCTAGGTTGCTGAACTTGACGTCTTCCTGCAGCAGCTTGTGGGTACCGATCACGATATCCACCTTGCCTTCGGCCAATTGCTGCACGGCCTCGCTGACTTCCTTGGCACTTTTGAAGCGGCTCATTACCTCGACTTTTACCGGCCAGTCGGCGAAGCGGTCGCGGAAGCTGTTGTAGTGCTGTTGGGCGAGCAGTGTCGTGGGCACAAGCACGGCTACCTGCTTGCCGCCATGCACGGCGATAAAGGCCGCGCGCATGGCCACTTCGGTTTTGCCGAAGCCGACATCGCCGCAGA